>OGYH01000071.1_pt1 | contig 87813 bp, 75 predicted proteins | sample 1576511 | NCBI WGS metagenome assembly OGYH01 (sample SAMEA3541522, study PRJEB24748) | human gut metagenome | biome: human gut; feature: human-associated habitat; material: faeces | place: China | collected 2012
CGAACCTCTACTAACAGAGTCAGAGTCTGCTGTGCTGCCATTACACCAATCCGCAATGTTTTTTCCAGCGAACATGTTATATTATACCAAATATTTATCAAAAATCAACCCCTTTTTTCAACTTTTTTTATTTTATTTTTTATCCTCAAGAGTATAGCCCCGTTTGATCTGATTTATGCTGTCTATAAGTACGTTTTTTTGTAGAAATTATTGATTAGGCATAAAAAGTGGGGCGTGATATTCTATTAACGAAATTATGGAAAAGAGGGAAATTATATGAAAAAAACACTATTAACGTCTTTATTGTGCGTAGCAATGGCTGCGACATTGATGGCAGGCTGCGGCAGCAAGGCCGAATCCAAGGACTCAAAAAAGCCTGAGAAAAAGAGCAGCGTCGAGACAACGGTGGATGTAGAATCTGCCACCGTTTCGCAGGTAGAGGAATTTTTGAGCGATTCTGATGATAATACGATGCTTGTCGATGCACGTCCGCAGGAGGCTTATTCAGGCTGGGCGCTGGAGGGAGCGGCAAATGGCGGACATTTGAAGGACGCGGCTCTATTTTCAGCCCGCTGGCTTGACTGCGAGTATTCTGAGTCTTCCTCCCGCGAGGCTTATCTTGAAAGAGCGCTCAAGGATCAGGATATCACAGAAGATAAGGAAGTGATCGTTTACGATTATACCGGAGAACAGGCACCCGCTGTGGCTGGCTATCTAAAGGAGCAGGGAATCGAAAATGTATCCGTATTCAAGGCAAATGAACTGATTGATGCAGGAACGGATCTTGAATCCTACGAAAACTATGACAGATTCATCCCGACGGAAATCGTTAAGAGCATCTCCGATGTAAAGACGGGAAAAGAAGAGACTCTGAGCGATGAGGCAAAAGCGGTAGTTGGCGACGACGTCAGCAATGTCGTGCTGGTTGACGTAAGCTGGGGAAATGCGAAGCAGTCTACATATTTCTCAGTTGGCCATGTGCCGGGAGCAGTCCATATTAATACGGACTCCTATGAAAGGCCGCGCGTATATGTGCCGGAGAAGAGATCTGAATATGCAAAAGAATGGCGTCTGATCTCTCTGGAAGAATTCCGCGACGAAGTCTGCACGCAGTACGGAATCACGAAGGATTCCACGGTAATCTTAACAGGAACAGTAACGGATCCCCAGGGACGTCTTGGATTTATGCTGAGATCGCTGGGGGTTAAGGTCTATGCTATGAGCGGAAGCCTGACGGTTTGGAGTTATAATGGCTATGATCTGGATACAAAAGAGAGTACTCTGGTAACGCCGGAACCGGCAGACAGTTTTGGAGCGGATACGATCCAGAATCCGGATGAGATACTTTGGATGGATGACATCAAGGCTATTTTAAATGGAGAGGTGGAAGGACAGGTTGTAGACAACCGCGGAAAAGCGGAATGGAACGGCAAAGAAACCGGATATAGCTATCATGATCTGGCAGGACGTATCGATGGATCCATCTGGTGCGCGCAAGGCTCTGAAAAAGAAGGAGAATTTTTTGAGAACGTAGACCATACGCCGAGAACCCAGAGCGAGCTGAAATCCTACCTGGAGAGCAATGGCCTTGATGTTTCTAAGACGATGGCGTTCTTCTGCGGTGACAGCTGGGGCGCTGCTAAGATAGCCTACTGGTGCCAGTCCGCTGATCTTAATACGGTAAAGGAATGGGGCAATGGCTGGATCCCATGGTCAAATGAAGGAAACGAATTCATTGATCATAATGGAAATAAAGTACACTATGACAAATATCAGGATGCGCTTCTGGATAAAGATGGAAAGGATGTAAGCGACGGGACGAACATTCTTGACGATGCAACAGAAGAATAATATGACAATGTGCTCTTGTTTTTACAGGAGCACATTTGCTGATATAAAAAGGTGGGAAAGAACAGATGGACAAGAAACGAAGAAATAGATTTTTAATTGCCCTGGCCTGTATGGCTCTGGTGATCGGCGTGTTCGCGCTGATTACCGTAGTCGTAACGTCAACAACGATGGCGGAAGCGCAGACACAAGCAAATGAAGAAACACAGACAGACGGCGGCGAAAAGGAAGAAGCATCCTCCGATTCTTCAGAGAAAAAGGCTGCAAAAAAACTGATCGACAAAACCGTTTCAAGGGAAAAGGTAAAGAAAAACGTAGGCGAATGGGAGAAGTTTGAAATGAGCAGCGATGGATGCGAGCGGGGAGTTTACGCCGGAAAATTCTACTATAAAGATTTTACCATTTTTTCCAGAACCTATGATAAAGGAAAGACCTTCCATATCGTATCTGTAAATTAATGAAAGAAAGAGAGAAAATAGCATGAATAAATTATTAGGGAAGATTGGAGTCAGAGGCAAGCTTGCTGAAAATTTTGGCGCGATCGTTATCCTGGCGCTCAGTGGCTCCGTAATCTTCGGACTTCCTTTCTTCCGATTCGACTATTATGACGCATATATCACGACGTACCATCTGACGAACACGCAGATGGGTGTATTTGGAACGGTAATCGGAGCCTTTGGCATCGTATCTTATCTATTCGGCGGAGTCGTCGCAGATGGCATGTCCGTTAGAAAAATAATCGTAATATCGCTGTTCGGCACAGGGATCGGAGGCCTCCTTCACCTTCTGCCGCTGGGATTTGGAGGCCTTCTGTGCATCTATGCGCTTTGGGGAGTCTCCACGACATTTGCCTTCTGGCCAGCCTGTGTGAAAGCAGTGCGGGTAATGTCCGACAAGGACAGCCAGGGGAAAGCCTATGGGTTCTTTGAAGGAACGCAGAATATTGGCGGTGCCGTCGTCGCGCTGATTGCAGTCGCCTTTTTTAACTGGGGCACGGGAAGGATGGAGAATGAGGTACTGGCAATGAAGTATGTCATCCTGTTCTATGCATTTGTAAATATCGCAATGGGCGTATTTGCATTTTTTGCGGTAAAGGATGAGAAGATGATACTAAATGCGGACCGGGTATCGTTCAAGGGACTTGCAAAAGTACTGAAGAATCCTGCCGTATGGATTATCTGCCTGGTATCGTTCTGCAACCACGTGTTCTGTTTGTCAATTTATTACTATATTCCATATGTGACGGATATCCTTGGAGCCAGCGTCGCGTTCGGAGCGATGCTCGGCGTCTTCCGTAAGTTTGGCTCCATCAGCGGCAACATTGTGGGCGGATATCTGGCAGATAAATTCGGCACAGCGCGCTTGATGCTGCTGGCTTTTATCGTAATGTTCGCAGGCCAGGGCATGATGCTTATGATGCCGGCAAAGCATTCCAGCGTCGTGGTTGTGGCAGTCTTGTTTGTCACGATCCTCATTTTTTTCCATATGAATTATGCAATGGCGTGGACTATGATGAGCGAGGGCGCGGTACCTGTGGAGTATTCCGGCACTGCGGCAGGACTGATTTGCACGGCTGGCGCGATTCCGGAGACGTTTGTGTCCATCCTTGCCGGGAATATGATCGATCATCATCCGGGCGTGACAGGATTCCGCTACTTCTTCTATTTCCTGACGGCAGTGATCGGGGCAGGATTTGTCCTGATCCTAATCTGGCGGAAATATCTGAAGCACGCCAAAATTGACAAGTCTAAATTTGACGACAAGGCTATGGAAGACCTGAAGCAATATGTATAGGCATTAAGAGCGGTATTTCTCTGTATAGACTTCCCAAAAGCAGCGCAGACTAAGAATAATAGTATGCGTGGACGCGGCATATTGCGCCCATGGCGGGAGGTATAGGAAAGTGAGCGATAGAATCATAGTAATCGGGGCGAACCATGCAGGTACGGCAGCGTTGAACACCATTCTGGACAATTATACGGATAAGGATGTGACTGCGTTTGACGCCAATTCCAATATCAGTTTTCTGGGATGCGGCATGGCATTGTGGATCGGGCGGCAGATCAGCGGGCCGGAAGGCCTGTTCTACTCGGACAAGGAGACACTGGAGGAAAAAGGGGCGAACGTGTACCTGGAAACAAAGGTGTCCCGGATCGATTTTGAGAAAAAGACGGTATACGCAATGGATAAGGAAGGCAAGGAGATAGAGGCGAATTATGATAAGCTGATCCTTGCCACCGGTTCTCTTCCCATCCAGCCAAAGGTGAAGGGAATGGAACTAAAGAATGTCCAGTTCGTCAAACTGTACCAGAATGCGGCGGATGTAATTGAGAAACTGGAAGATCCGTCCATCCAAAGAGTCACGATTATCGGAGCCGGCTATATCGGCGTGGAACTGGCAGAGGCGTTTGCAAGAAACGGGCGCAAGACCACCCTGGTGGACTGTGCGGATACCTGCCTTTCTGCCTATTACGATCCGCAATTCTGTGAGATCATGGAAGAAAACTTAAGGGAAAACGGCGTAACAACAGCATTTGGAGAGATGGTCCAGGAAATACAAGGCCAGGGACGCGTGGAGCGGGTAGTGACGGACAAGAATTCTTATGATACGGACATGGCCGTTTTTTGCATCGGATTTCGTCCCAATACCCAATATGTGGATGGCAGCCTGGAACTTTTCCGTAATGGGGCATTCCTGGTAGATCTGCATCAGCAGACCAGCAGGCCGGAAGTATATGCCATCGGAGACTGCGCGACGGTGTTCAACAATGCAACCCAGAGAACGGACTACATTGCCCTTGCGACCAATGCCGTGCGCTCCGGCATCATCGCTGCCCACAATGCGTGCGGAACACCACTTGCATCAGCAGGGGTGCAGGGCTCCAACGCGATCTGCATCTGGGGGCTTAATATGGTGAGCACGGGAATATCTTTGAAAAGGGCGCTGGAACTTGGCTATGAGGCGGCTGCGGCCGACTATGAAGACTGGCAGAAGGCAGGGTTCATAGAAAGCGGCAACGAGAAGGTGCGGATCCGGATCGTCTATGACAAGAAGACGCGGATCATCCTGGGCGCCCAGATGTGCTCGAAATATGATATTTCCATGGGAATCCATATGTTCTCCCTTGCAATACAGGAACAGGTTACGATTGACAAGTTAAAACTTCTGGATCTGTTCTTCCTGCCTCATTTTAATCAGCCATATAATTATATTACGATGGCGGCGCTGAAGGCAGAATAGTGGAAATAGTTATAATTGCACTGTCTGGATACTTGCCAGATAGTGCAGTTTTGCTGAAGGAGCAAAGCGCGGAAAGGGGAAACTAAAATGTATGATTTCTACAAAGAAACAAACAGTAGAGGAACGAACTGTGTAAAATAGGAGAATTTTTGTGTGATTAGCGAATGCAATATTCACTGGCGAATTGTATTGACAAAATAGATGATGAGTGATAGTATTTAATTAAATCAAAAAAAGAGTGGCTATTGACCGGTCAATTTTTTTTAGCCTCTCTGATATTATCAGAGATAATATTAGAACTATTACTACTACTAATAATATGGGAACTGGCGCCATAGGAAAGCAAGGAGGAAGGGATATGTCATACAGATTAGCAGCCGATGTCGGAGGAACATTCACAGATGTCGTTTTGATTAATGATGAGACGGGTATCTATAAGACTACGAAAGTCTTGACAACCCCTCAGGCATTAGAAGTGGGAATGCTCCAGGGGTTTGACGAACTTACATCAGGGAATTACCAAGAGATTACAAGTATTGTACATGGCACGACATCTGGATTGAATTCTGTGATCGAACGAAGAGGCGCGCACTGCGCTTTGATAACTACAAAAGGATTTCGGGACGTATATGAGATTGCAAGGGCAAACAGACCAGAAATTTACAACAATCATTATAAAAAACCAAAGCCCTTGATTCCCCGTAAGGATATCTATGAGATTGATGAACGTATCTCATATTTAGGGGAGGTAGAAAAAGGGGTCACTTATGATACCTTGAAATATGTGATTCCCAAATTGAAAGGGAAATATGAATCTATAGCAGTATGCCTGATCAATAGTTATATTAATACAGAAAACGAGCAGAGCGTATGTCAAATTTTGAAGGAGCATTTGGATGAAAAAGTGATTGTCACTGCTTCATATGAAATTGCAAGGGAATCCCGGGAATATGAAAGGGTCAGTACAGCAGCGCTAAATGCATATGTTGCACCAAGTACGCGGCATCATGTATATGCACTATCTGCAGAACTGGAGAAAAGGGGATTTAAAGGAACACTATATATGATGCAGTCAAGCGGAGGCGTAATTCGCGCGGAGATGGCAGCAGTCAAAGCGGTACAGACGCTAATGTCTGGCCCCGTAGGCGGCGCAATTGGAGCAAGCGTCATAAAGAGAGATAATATTATAGGTTTTGATATTGGCGGAACCAGTTTCGACGTTAGCCTTGTTGTAAATGGCAGGATTGAGACGGCCGTTGAGGCGGAGATTGAAGGATTCCCCATACTTGCACCAACTGTAAATGTATTCAGCATCGGAGCAGGTGGCGGCAGCATAGCATGGGAAGAAGCAGGAGGAATGAGAGTAGGCCCCCAGAGCGCAGGAGCGGTACCAGGACCCGTCTGCTATGACAGGGGAGGAGAGGTTCCGACAATTACGGATGCCAATCTGGTGTTGGGACATCTCTCCCCCGAACATTTCCTGGGTGGCAGAATGAAAATTAACAGAGAGAAAACGGAAAAAGCCTTTGAAGAATATGGAAAAAAGTTTGACTTGGATATGCTTATGGCTGGAGAAGGAGTATGCACAATTGCTAATCATAAGATGGCAGATGCCATACGTGAATTGACGGTACGAAGAGGGATAGATCCAAGAAATTTCTCAATATTGGCATTTGGAGGTGCCGGGCCGATGCATGCTGCGCTTATTGCAAAGGAACTGGATATTAAAGAGGTGATTGTACCGGCTAATCCTGGAGTTTTCTCGGCGTGGGGAATGCTGCAGGCAGATATTCGCCACGATGCGTCAATTACCAGCCTATGCCTTCTAAATAGACTTACGGAGGCAGAGTATAAGAGCAATTTTGAACTTCTGAAAGAAGACTTGCAGAAGGTATTAGAAAAAGAGGGGATGGAAAAACAGGAAAGAAAGTATATCTGTTCCTTAGATATGCGGTATTTCGGACAAGAATATACCATATCCATAGATATTCCCGAGAACATCGGATATAGCAAGGACTACATTGAAAATCAGTTTAACAGTATCTATGAAAGGCTTTATGGTCATCATTCTCCGGAAGACATCATCGAAGTGGTGAACTACAGGGTAACGGTGATCGTTCCTGTCCGGAAAGCATCAACGGTGGGACGCAAAGGGACAAAAGAGGCTAAGATCATTGAACAATTGCCAGGATATTTTGACGGAGTGCAGTATGATATGAGCGTGTATAATAGAGAACATTTATTTACAGATTGCCGGATTAATGGGCCTGCAATAATTGTAGAACTGACGTCTACTACCGTTATCCCTCCTGGATGGCAGATGACAGTGGATGAGTCGGATAGCATGATTATTACACAAGCATAGGGAGGTGTCAAAATGGGAGTAAAAGTAAGTCCAATTGTAGTTGAGATTATTCGAAATGCAGTAAATTCCGCGGCGAGGGAAATGAACAGCTGTCTGATCAAAAGTTCCTTTGGTCCTGGCATTTACGAAATGAAAGATTGTAGCGTAGGGATATTCGATAAGGATGCCAAACTGCTAGGACAATCCTCAGGCTTGCCAATCTTTCTTGGGAATCTCGAAATATGTATTAATATTGTGACGGAAAAGATTGGCCTGGATAGTTATAGAGAAGGGGATGTCTTCGTCATGAATGAGCCATATTTGCAGGGAACCCATGTGGCTGATGTCACGGTACTGGCTCCGATTTTCCATAAGGGAAAACTTCATGGATTTACGGCAGTTCGGGCAGCCATGCAGGATATGGGAGGTAAGGACCCAATAGGGAATGCCGATTCTACCGACGTATATCAGGAAGGACTTCGAATTCCTCCGATTAGACTATGCAAAGAAGGAACGCTTTGTGAAGATGTGATGGAGATTATTGCGATGAATAGCCGTTACCATACCATGATGAAGGGGGATCTAAATGCCTGCATTGCAGCTTGTTACACTGGCGAGACTCGCATGAATGAACTTTTTGACCGTTATGGAACGCAAGTGATGGAGGAGTCGGCAAAAGAGATTTTCCGCCAGTCAGAAGAGATAGATAGGCAGGCAGTACAGAATATTCCTGATGGCGTATATGAAGCAGAGGGATGCCTTGATAATGACGGCCAGACAGAGGAGCCGCGTTTGCTCAAGGTTAAGATAGTCATACAAGGGGATCGGATGAAGATTGATCTAAGCGGTAGCGCTAAGATGGGAAAAGGCCCGATTAACTGCGGAAGAGCACAGACTATCGCGGCTTGCAGAGTTGGCTATAAGCAGATGATTAATCCGAAGAGCCAGGTATCAGGAGGGACATTTCAGAATTTAGACGTTGTAGTTGAAGAAGGAACGTTCCTGGCAGCTGAGGAGCCCGCGCCATGTGGGTGGTATTTTACAGGATTGGGGCTACTGATTGACTTGATTGGAAAAGCCTTATCGCCTGTAATGATAAAAGAAGCGGCGGCGGCTCATTATGGCGATTCCAGCCTGATAATTTTCCGCGGCTATGACTCGGTCCGCAAGAAGCAATTTGGTATCTGTGAAGCCACTTCGGGAGGCTGGGGCGCATTTTACGGAGGAGATGGGCAAAATTGCATGATAAATGTGGTGAATGGTGATTTGAAAAACTGGAGCGTTGAGTTTATAGAAGACAAATTTCCGTTACGACTTCTTTCCTACAGTATCCGCACTGACTCTCAAGGTCCTGGAAAATGGAATGGAGGTGCGGGAGTCATACGTACTTATCGTGTCGAAACGGATGGGGAATGCCATCTGATGCTGTGGATTGAACGAACTAGGACAACAGCCTGGGGCCTGTTTTCCGGGGGAAATGGAAAGGCGCCGATTGCGATCGTGAACCCAAACACGCCAGATGAGCGGAGGTATCTGAAGACGAATACGCTATCTCTAAAAAAAGGCGATATCGTGCAGATCCAGACCGGAGGCGGAGGTGGCTACGGAAATCCTCTGCAGCGAGATAAAAAAGCAGTTCAAGAAGATATTGAAAATGAGTACATAACTGAAGAGTATGCAAAAGAGTTTTATGGCTATGAGGCATAGCTGGATTATAAATAAAGGAGGAAAAAGAATGAAGAAAAATATTATAAGAAGAACGATGGTACTTGGCATGGCTCTGACGCTGCTCTGTTCATTGTGCGCCTGCGGCAGTAAGGATGCAAAGAGTGATCAAAAAAGCAAGGTAGATACCAGTGATGACAAAACATTTGTTGCGGCTCTTGCGTTTATGCCAGACAGTATAGATCCGACGAATCTAATGAATGCTGCAGATATGCACGCTACTAGAAACTGCTATGAGCCCCTGGTAGAGGAAGTCAGGGGTACTACGGATTTAGAGCCATGGCTTGCGGAAGAATGGGAGATACCGGATGCAAAGACCTACATATTCCATATACGGGATGGGGTAAAATTTTATGATGGAACGAATCTGGACGCAGAGGCTGTAGTGTATACTTTTGAGCGGGCCATGGCTTTTGTGAATTCTGTTTCTTCTTGTGTGGAGGAGATTGAGACCGTTGAAGCAACGGATGATATGACGGTTAAGATAACTTTGAAGGCTGAAAATTCAGGATTTTTATATAATGTTGCAAAGATAGGAATTATTTCTCCTGAATTTTGCAAGAAGCATGAAGAAGATGGAGACTGGGCACAGAAGTATCTCAAAAAGCATTCCTGTGGAACAGGGGCATATCAGGTTACGGATTATGTGGATGACCAATATGTAACCTTATCCAAATTCGATGATTATTGGCAAGGGTGGAAAGAGAATCAGATAGATGTAGTTCAGACATTAATTGTAAAGGATAATGCCACTCAGATCCAGATGCTTAATTCAGGAGAAGTAGATAAATTACAGATTCCGTTAACCGAAAATCTGGACATGCTGGAGAAAAATCCCAAGATTCAAATATTAAAAGGTGGCTCCCTGCAAACCAATATTTTTACATTTAATATGCAAAAAGCGCCTTTCGATAATCCAAAAGTCAGACAGGCCGTTTCTTATGCCTTTGACTATGAAGGTGTTAAAAATAATGTATACAATGGACAGGCTACCGTGCCGAGCGGATTTATGCCAGCGAATTTTGCAGAGCATAATGAAAATATACCAGAGCAAAAACAAGATATAGAAAAAGCGAAACAGTTAATGAAAGAATCCGGGGTGGGTTCCTGTGAAATAAAGGTACATCTTTGCGAAGGAAGCGACGACCAGGTTCAGATGGCACAAATTCTTCAGGCAAATCTAGCAGAAATTGGAATTACGGTAAAAATTGAGATTATGCCATGGACCTCCCTGGTAGAGGAAAATACATCCCCAGAGACAGCGCCAGAGATGTCTGCCCTTAATATGGGAGCATTTACCGGAGACGCAGCATTTTTCCTCAAGCAGAATTTTCACAGTATCAATAGTGGAGGATCTTATAATTGGAGTTTTTATGAAAAGCCGGAATTTGACAAACTGCTGAATGATGCGGCAGCTACCGTAGATACAGACAAGAAGACAGAACTTCTTAAACAGGCTCAGCAGATGCTGGTAGATGACTGTGTAGCAGTATTTGCGGCATCGCCAAATACAGTAGAGGCGATTAACAATACTTACAAAGGCTATGTCCTCCATCCTCTTGATTATTTCTATTCAATTAGGTTTTACCAATTGACCGTGGACAAGTAGGAGACTGGAAACGGAGGATACCGTTATGGCAAAATTTTTATTTAAAAGATTTGCATCGTTAATTTTAGTCATTTTTGGCGTTACGCTGCTTGTATTTCTAGCCACTTATTACCTGCCATCAGATCCGGCCAGGGCAGCAGCGGGACCGTCAGCCACGAATGAGCAGGTGGAGGCAAAGCGAGCGGAACTGGGGCTGGACAAGCCAATTTACGTCCAATACCTTAATTATATGAAGGGGCTGCTTAAACTTGACATGGGGACGTCCTTTAAGACGAAGCAGCCAGTGGCACAGGAGATATCATCGAGGCTTTCTGCCACTCTGGAACTGACGGTGGTATCACTGATTATATTCTTCGTGCTGGCTCTCGTACTGGGGAGCGTAGCAGCACTAAAAAGAGGAGGCATCCTAGATGGAATTATAAGGTTCTTCTCTGTAGCCAGCATGGCAGTCCCGCCTTATTGGCTGGCCCTTATATTTCAATATGTATTCTACTATAAACTTCAGTGGATGCCTGCCGGCTATCGTCTTCCAGTAGGGATGATGCCTCCCGAATCCATTACAGGGTTTTATCTTCTGGACAGCGTGCTTGCGGGAAACGGGGCACTATTTCTGCAGGCTGCCAAGCATCTTCTGCTTCCGGTACTGAGTCTCGTACTTGGCTATTGCGGGATTACAACCAGGATGATGCGTACCCAGCTGCTTCAAGAATTGCGTCAGGATTACATTAGGACAGCTAGATCGAAAGGTCTTCCGGAACACACAGTTGTCAGGCGGCATGCAATGAAAAACGCAATTTCTCCTATTCTTACGCTGCTGGGGATGCAGGCAGGAGGGATGATAGGGGGAACCGTGCTGATTGAAAAGATATTCAGCTGGCCAGGTCTTGGCTCTTATGCCTTGGATGCAATTGCATCTCTGGATTTACTTGTGGTAGCAGGCATAGTTTTGACGATGGCAGTCATATTCATATTGATCAATCTGATAGTAGATATATCTTATGTAGTGATTGATCCAAGAGTGAGGTTGAGCTGATGAAAAAAATTAAGAAATATTTTTTTAGAGATATGCCATCTACAATGGGCACCTTGATATCAGCATTAGTTGTACTATTCATGGTTACTGGTCCATTTATCGCAAGGTACAAGCCGCTGATTGTTGACATGGGAGCAAAACTAGTCGCGCCCAATCGTGTTCATTGGTTTGGCACGGATGAGATGGGAAGGGATTTATTTAGCAGGATGGCATACGGCTCATGGTATTCTATGGGCACTGCGCTTGCGGTGGTGTTATGTGCAGCAGTAGTAGGGATTGTAGTTGGGGGTATTGCGGGTTATATAGGCGGCTGGTTTGATAACCTGGTGATGCGTATCTGTGATGTATTCATGTCATTTCCTCAGATATTTCTCGCTATGATTATCGCAACTGCAATCGGTGCAGGAATTGGCCCTACCATATTTGCCCTGGCAGTATCCTGGTGGCCTAATTATGCCAGGATGGTGCGGGGAATGGTGATTGTTATAAAAGAAAAGTTATATGTGGAGTCCGCAAAAGCAATTGGAATGCATCCGGCAAAAATTGTATTTACTATTATCATACCTCAGACGATGTCAATGGTAATACCTCAGATTACTATGGGGATAGGAAATGCGTTGATTGCGGCATCAGGGCTTTCCTTCATAGGTTTAGGCGCACAGATGCCTACGCCTGAGTGGGGAGCGATGATATCGGCAGGAAGTCTGTTTATATTTAATGCACCTTGGTATTCTATGATACCTGGCGTGTTCATCTTCCTGTCAGTCCTGGGATTCAGCCTATTAGGCGATTCCTTGCAGGAAGCGACGAATCCTGAACTGAGAAATATATAAGAGGGAGATTGCGGTATGGATATAAAGAAAAGAATTGCAGATGCAAGAAAGGTTATGAATCAAAAACAGATTGACTGTCTGGTTCTAGCACCTTCTACAGATTTGTTTTATATGACTGGCTTTTGCGGACTGGCTATGGAACGGCCAACCTTCCTTATCGTTATGCAAGAAGAAGCATATTTCGTCTTGCCACAATTTGAGGCTGACAATCTCCAAAAAGAGATAAAAGAAGAAATCCCGTGTGTTTTGTGGCAGGAGAACGAGGACCCATATCAAAAAGCGGCAGCATGCATTGGCAATAGGGAAATCTGTGCTGCAGCGGGGAATACGATGCCAAATGTGATGATTTACCACTTGGCGGAAAGCGTAAAGGCAACAACATGGAGACTTGGAGAGTCGGTAATGGCAGAACTTAGGTCGAGGAAAGACGATTCGGAATTAAATGCTTTAAAGACGGCTCAGGAAAAATCCGAGAGCGCGTTTCGTAAAACATTAAAACAGGGACTTAAGGGGTTTACCGAGCGGGAAGTGGCCTTACGACTAAAAAGGCATCTGCAGGAAGAAGGGCTAACATGCAAAGGGCTTCCGCTGGTAGCCTCTGGGCAGTACGGAGCGCTGCCTCATCATCAGGCAGAGGATAATAAAATCAAATATGGGGATGCGGTGATTATTGATTTTGGAGGAAGTTACGAAGGATATTTTTCTGATATCACGCGAACCGTAGCAGTAGGAAAGATGCCAGAAGGATTTGAAGAGGCATATGGGATCGTTCGTATGGCCAATGAAGAAGCAAGTAAAACGGCGTGTCCCGGAATAACCTGTGAAAGTCTGGATCTTGCAGCACGGCAGATCATAACGGATGCTGGCTATGGACAATACTTCACCCACCGTTTAGGGCATGGAATAGGTCTTGATATCCATGAAGAACCCTATATTGTTGCAGGAAACCGGCAGTTGATTCAGGAGGGAAATGTATTCTCCAATGAGCCCGGAATATACCTGCCTGGGCGTTTCGGCATTCGACTGGAAGATGACCTGTATATTGGCCAGAGTGAAGCAGAGTGCTTGACTAGGCTTGGCCATGAACCGGTAATTGTGGATTAGGAGGGATATGGTGTGGATGAAATATTACTTGATGTCAAAGATCTGGTAACAGAATTTTACGGAGAAGATGGAAGAGTAAAGGCTGTTGACCATGTATCCTTTCATGTGAAAAAGGGCGAGATACTCGGAGTCGTAGGCGAGTCAGGCTGTGGAAAAAGCGTAACATCCATGTCAGTAATGCGGCTTATCCCGGAAAATCTGGGGAGGGTAGCGGAAGGCGTGATTACGTTTGAGGGAAAAAATACGCTTGATATGAGTAAGAAAGAATTTTCAAGAATTACAGGAAAAGAAATATCCATGATATTTCAAGAGCCGCTTTCTTCGCTAAATCCTTTGCTGACCTGTGGATATCAGATTGTAGAGACAATACGGTACCATGAGACAATTAGCAAGAAGGAGGCGTGGGAGAAAGCAATCGGGCTGTTAGACATGGTAGGAATACCGATGCCTGAGAAGAGGGCTAGGGAATATCCGCATCAGTTATCTGGAGGAATGCGCCAGAGGGTTATGATCGCTATGGCTATTGCCTGTAATCCCAAACTGTTAATTGCTGATGAGCCGACGACTGCTCTGGATGTGACGATTCAGGCACAAATTTTGGACATTATTAAGCGACTTAGAAAAGAACTCGGAATGGCTGTCATGTTTATTACCCATGATATGGGGGTGATTGCTGAAGTGTCTGATCGCGTAATGGTTATGTATGCAGGGAGCATTGTAGAAGAAGCCCCTGTAAAGAAGTTTTTTGCCAATCCAATCCATCCTTATACCAGAGGACTTTTAAAAGCGATTCCCAGGCCAGATCAGAAGAAGGAGCGTTTGTTTATGATAGAGGGAACGGTTCCAAAAATATCAGATGATATCCAAGGATGCAAATTCTGCGACCGCTGTGACTGCGCTATAGAAATTTGCAAAAGCCAAAAGCCGCCAATGGTGGAAAGTGAAGAGGGACAGAGAGTATTATGCTGGCAGTATGCCATGAGAGACAGGTGATACGTATGACTAATACAAATAATGTACAGGCAGTTCGACCCTTGCTAGAGGTAAATCATATATCTAAATACTATTCTGCAAAGACGGGGGCATTTTCAAGAGACAAAAGAGTTGTTAAGGCAGTAGAAGATATTAGTTTTAAGGTATATCCTGGTGAGACGATTGGAATCGTAGGCGAGTCCGGATGTGGAAAGACGACTTTGGGAAAGTTGATCCTACACCTGTTTGAGCCTACAAAAGGGGAAGTCTTGTTCTGCGGACAGGATGTATTAAAACTGAAAGGGCAGCAGTTAAGAGATTTTCGTAGACATGCCCAGATTATATATCAGGATCCTTATACTTCGCTGAATCCCAGAAATACAATTGGAAAGATAATTGGCGAGCCCCTTCTTGTCCAGAAACTGGCAGATAAGAAAAACATAGAGGAAAAAGTAGAGCATATGTTGGAAATAGTCGGGCTGAATTCGGATTACTCCAGACGTTATCCATTTGAATGTTCAGGAGGCCAAAGACAGCGGGTAGGCATAGCACGCGCGCTTATACTAAACCCTAAATTAATTGTTTGCGATGAAGCAGTGTCGGCGCTGGATGTGTCCACACAGTCTCAGATTATCAATCTGCTGGATGATATCCAGAAAGAATTTAATCTTACGTATTTGTTTATTTCCCATGGACTCTCTGTGGTCCGGCATATCTGCAGCCGTGTAATGGTAATGTATCTGGGCAGAGTCGTGGAAATTGCAGAATGCGAGGAACTGTACTATCATCCCAGGCATCCCTACACACAAGCATTATTTTCCGCCATTCCACTACCGGACCCGGAGATAGAAAAAAATAGAATTATATTAGAAGGCGATGTACCAAACCCAGTGAATGTGCCCATAGGGTGTGCATTTCATACCCGATGCAAATATGCAACGGATCAATGCAGGAGAGAAAATCCTCCGATGCAGAATATTGGAGATGGGCATAGCGTGGCATGCCATCTGGTAACCGAAAGGGGGACAAAGAAATAGATGAATTTAGAAAAGATAAGGGCAGATACTCCCTGTAACAATGTCTATATGAATCATGCATCTACTTCTGTGCCACCAATGACAGTGATTCAGGCTGCTGGGAGATATTATGATATTGTTATGCAATACGGGGCTACGAGTAAAAAGGCAGAGGAATTAACCCAAAGGGAGTATAGATTGGCCTCTAGCCGTGTGGCGGGACTGATTCATGCAAGTCCGGATGAGATTGCATTTATGCCGAATGGGAGTATGGGCATCAGCATGATAGCATTTAGTTTGCCATGGAAAAAAGGTCAGAATGTGATTGTGGACGAAATGAGTTTTATCAGTAATGCTGCGCCATGGATTCAGATACGTGACCAGTATGGAGTAGATATCCGATATGCTCCGGCAAAACTTCCAGGATTCATAGACTGTCAGGCAATAGAAGATTTGATTGACCATAATACCGTTCTGATAGCGGCAACTCATTCGGCAAATAGTTTGGGGGTAGTACAAGATGTGGAGGAAATTGGCAGGATTGCTAGAAAAAATGGTATCCGTTATCTTGTAGATGCGTCTGGAACCCTTGGGGCTACAGACATTGATGTGGATAAGATACAATGCGATTATTTGGCAGCAGCAGGACGTAAATATTTACGCGGCCCTTCAGGATCAGGAATATTGTATATAAGAAAGAGCAGGCAGAGAGAATTAAAAGGATGTATTCCGGCTTGGAATAGCGGGGTCTGGGATTATCAGAAAGGAACATTCTCCTATCATGAAGACATTCAGAAATGGAATTATGGAGAAAAAGATTATCCGGCCATATTTGGATTGTCGGAGGCCGTCAGGTATCTGGAAGAAGTTGGAGGAGCGGCATATGTGAACGACAGAATTAATACGCTGACGGAATATCTGATAGAGGAACTTAGGGGGATTCCCAAAGTACGTATTATAGGGCCTGCAGAAGCCAGTAAAAGGGCCGGAGTTGTAGGCATATGCATAGAAGGACGGAGTATCCGGGAAACCGCTCAATATCTGAATGAACAGAATGTGGGAATGATGGGACATCATTTTTTCTGCCCGGGAATCCAAAAATTATTCAAAATAGAAGGAGTTGCAAGACTTTCTCTGCATTATTGGAATACAGAGGAAGAAATCGATTATGTTGCAGGACTTTTAAGAAAATGGCAAAAGGGTGTATGAGATGAAAAGAGACGATTATAAATACCAGAAATACCTTCAGATTCTGTCAGAGGAACTGATACCTGCAATGGGATGCACCGAACCAATCGCTATTGCATACGGTGCAGCAAAAGCAAGAGAAATACTAGGGATGGTTCCGGAACGTATTGAGATTTGGGTCAGTGGCAATATTATAAAGAATGCAAAGAGTGTTATCATTCCCAATACAGGGGGCATGAAAGGCATTGATAAGGCCGCGGTGGCAGGCATAGTTGCAGGGGATGCCAGCAAGCGCCTGGAAGTTATTGCGGATGTTTCCGATTATAAGAGGGAGTGTATCAAGGAGTATCTGCGGACGCACGAAGTCAAAGTAATGCCTACTGAGGGAAAGTCATTGTTTGAAATTATTATTATGCTGACCTGCGGGAGCAGTTATGTCAAACTTAGAATTGCCGATTATCATACGAATATCGTGCGTATTGAAAAAGATGGAAATGTTATTTTTGAGCAATTGGAACTTGCCGAAACCGATAGCACGCAGGAGAAAGAAAGCCTGAAGGTAAAAGACATTATTGAATTTGCAGATAGCGTGAATATAGAAGATATCTTACCCATTATTGAACCTCAGATCCGATATAATTACGCGATTGCCAAGGAAGGGATTAAAGGAGAATACGGAGCAGGAATAGGGAAAGTTATTCTGGACAGTGATCGGGATGATATTCGAAACCGGGCCAAGGCTATGGCTGCCGCAGGCTCTGATGCCCGAATGGGCGGTTGCGAATCCCCAGTCGTTATCGTAGCAGGAAGCGGAAATCAGGGGATTGCGGCTTCCGTACCTGTGATTGCTTATGCAGAGCATCTGGGAAGCAGTCTCGAGACTATGGTCAGAGCATTGGCAGTGTCCAATCTAATGACCATATACCAAAGGTCGAAAATCGGTAAACTGTCGGCTTTTTGCGGGGCTGTGAATGCAGGATGCGCCAGTGGAGCGGGAATAGCATATCTGAATGGCGGAGGGTACCAGGAAATTGCACATACCATCGTCAATTCTCTTGCCATTGTCTCCGGAATTATTTGTGATGGCGCCAAACCATCATGTGCAGGCAAGATTGCTGCGTCTGTTGACGCCGGAATACTAGGATATCTGATGTATCAGGAAGGGAAGCAGTTCCGAGGCGGGGACGGCATCGTTGCAGGAGATGCAGATGGAACGATCAATAATGTAGGGAAATTAGGAAAAGACGGAATGAGAGAAACAGATAAAGAGATTATCAGTATCATGATGCAATGCGTGAACTGATGAAAAATAAAGTTATTAAGGAGGAAATTAAAATGTCAGGAGAAAAAATGGTAAGAGAACGGGAGACGGAAATCAACAGAAACGCAATAGGCCATCGTGCAGCCTGGATGGGACTTATTTATGATGAGGCAGTAAAAGCGGGAATGGATATTGAGGAGGTTATGAGAAAGGCGATTGCCCGAAGAGGAGAAAAGGATGGGGAGAAATTCCGCGATAAATGCGAGGATATTGGCGATCTGAGTAGTTTTAAAAAAGTGTTTTTGGACGATCTTGGTATGAGTACCTTTGATATGGAGGTAGAAGAATGTACTACAGACGACCTAAAGATTCAATTTCACTATTGTCCTCTGCTTGCTGCATGGAAAGAATTAGGAATGAATGAAGAACAATGTGCGAAACTATGCGATATTGCAATGGATGGAGACCGGAATATCGCCAAAACCATGGGCCTTAAGTTTGACTTGAATGGAGCCATTGCAGAAGGATGTGCGACATGCAAACTTCATTTTCATAAATAATCCACCACTTATAGTTCTCATGTTGGACTATTCAATGTTGGAAATTTCTGGTAAAATGATACATAAATAGAGTGTAGCACAAGGCGGAATATCTGCGAAATCGGGAGGACATAAATGTCAGGCAATATAAAGTTAAAAGATCAAATCTATGAAAATATCTTAAATGAGATCATTGATGGAAATTACAGGCAGAATGATATCATCACGGAAAGAGAACTGATAGAGAAATACGGGGTTAGCAAGTCTCCAATCCGTGAGGCATTGGTGGAACTATGTAATGAAAAGATTTTAGAGAGCCGTCCAAGAATGGGCTATCAGATTTGTCCAATTTCGATTAAGGAGATATCCGATATTGTGGAACTACGTATCATTTTGGAGACTGCGGCATTGGAGAAAACTTTCGCACATATGGAAAGCAGACAGATTGAACAGTTGAAACAGGAGGTTTTAGAGGCAACAAAAATTCATAGTGAAAAGAAAATAGCAAAATATTGGAAAAGCAATATTAGTTTCCACATTCTGCTATGCAGTTTCTGTGGAAATGAAAAAATCTGCGAAGCAGTGGAAAGAGCGCTGAAGTTCTCTTCCAGAAGCGCGGTACAGTATTATTTCTCATCAAGCGTCCATAGGAATGAGACTACGGCCCAGAGGCATATATTATTAATAGAAGCCTTGGAAAAGGGGCTGCTTGAGGAAGCAAAAGAAGTTCTGAAGGATGATATTATGGACTTGAAGCGAGAAATCGTGGAGGGAATTATAGCGTAGGATTTTAGCAAGGAACTGCCCCGGCAGTTCCTTGTTTCATTTTATGCCTGCATATGATATAGTTGTCATAGATTATAAAAAGGAGAGCAAAGAGGGGATATGAAAAAGAAAGGGAAAATTATTTTATCAGCGGTGCTGATACTTCTAATTATCCTGATTGTGGGAATGTCATACTTTATAGGCACCCAGGTGTTCGAAGGATCCACGCAGCTGGTGACGAATGAGGACACTAAGGGGGTAAAGGATTCTTTTTGGAAGAAGTACGGAATAGATTACCAGGAATTTCAGCGCACATACAAGATAGAGGATCTGGAGTTGAAATCCACGTTCGACGGCCATAAGATTCCGGCAGACTATATCTATGCGCCGGGGATGGAGGGAAACAAAGAGAATCAAACGGTTATACTGGTCCATGGGCTGGGAGGAAACCGGTACTCCAATTATCCATTGGCGGAATTCTTCCTGGAAGAGGGATACAATGTAATTACTTATGACCAGAGAAGTTCCAATGAAAATACGGCCCGGTATACGACCTTTGGATATTGGGAGAAATATGACCTGATAGACTGGATCGCATATGCCAAAGAACAGGCCAAGGGACAGCAGCTGGGAGTATGGGGCACGTCCTTTGGAGGGGCAACGGCCGGACTGGCGGCGGGATATGAGGATACTGCTAAGATGATTGACTTTCTGATTCTGGACTGCCCGGTAAGCAGTATGGAATATATGATAGAGCAGGAAATGAAGAGCATGGATACAGGCATTCCGGTGTCCTATATGACTTGGTGCGGCAATATTGTCAACAAGCTGAAACTGGGATTTTCGTACAAGGATGCCGATGTAAGCAAAGCGGTAACAGATGTGGAGACTCCGATTTTAGTCATTAACAGCAAAAAGGATGAGTTGACGCCTTATTTTATGGGGAAGGATATCTATGACGCGATAGAAGGAGGCAATAAGAAGATATGGACCGTGAAAGACAGCAAGCATGCGGAGGTATGGCTGGATCATAATCCGGAGTACCGCAGCGTGGTGAAGGAATGGATAGAGTTTGAATAAGCAATGCAGTCAGTTCGCCACCGGGTGAACTTTAAAGTGTCTGGCAGTCCGTTAGGTCTTAGAAGGAGTGCCATGGCACTTTTTATTATGCAATAGGAGGAGTAGACAATTATTATGGAATTAAGGAGAGACTTTTTGAAATATGTGAGCCTGAATGTGATCGGGATGATCGGAATATCCTGCTATATTTTGGCGGATACCTTCTTTGTGGCTAAGGCTCTGGGGGCTACGGGACTTGCAGCCTTGAATTTCTCCATCTCATTTTTCAGCGTGATGCAGGGCTGTGGGCTGATGATCGGAATTGGCGGCGCTACGGACTTTTCGCTTCGCAGGCAGGAGGCAGATGGGAAGAATGGGGATATTTCCTTTGTCCATACCGTAATGCTGGGGAGCATTGCAGCAGCCCTCTTCTTGCTGATCGGGATATTCCTGGCAGAGCCGCTGGGACGGATCTTGGGTGCGGATGCGACGACGCTGCCCTATACGAAAGTGTATTTGCAGACGATCTTATGTTTTGCGCCGGCGTTCCTCCTGAATAATATTCTTCTGGCATTTGTCCGCAATGACAATGGACCCCGGCTATCAATGACGGCTATGCTGGTGAGCAGTTTTTCCAATATTATTCTGGATTATATATTCATGTTCCCGCTCTCTATGGGAATCTTCGGGGCCGCCTTTGCAACCGGGCTATCCCCGGTGATAAGTATTGCGATCCTTCTGCTGCATTTTAAGGGGAGAAATCAGGGTTTCCATCTGATGCAGTGCAAATTGGAGATCAGAAGGCTTGGAAGAATTATGGCACTTGGCTTTTCTTCCCTGATTGGGGAACTGGCTTCTGCCATCTCCCTTCTTACGTTTAATTTGATCATACTAGGAATCTCAGGCAATATCGGGGTAGCAGCCTATGGCATCATTGCCAACATCGCGCTGGTTGCCACCTCGGTATTTACAGGAACTGCACAGGGATTGCAGCCACTGGCAAGCAGATGCTATGGGCAGGGAGAACGTGAGGGAGTAGGCAGGCTTTCCTGCTATGCGGTAAAGACGGCTGTTTTTTTCGCAGTGGCCATTTATGCCGTCATCTGCATCTTTGCACCAGCGATCGCATCCATCTTCAACAGCGAGGGGAGCCGGAGGCTGTCGGAACTGGCAGTCGAAGGAATGAGAATCTATTTTGCAGGATATTTCTTTGCCGGAATCAGCATTGTGGCCACCGCCCTGTTAAGCGCTACCGCCCATGTGAATAAAGCGATGGCCATCGCCTTATGCAGAAGCTGCGTGATTCTGGTGCCATGCGTGTTCTTGCTAAGCAGGCTGTTTAAGATGACGGGAGTATGGCTGTCATTTGTCGTGGCGGAAGGGCTGGTATTTGTGCTCACGGTAGTTTTTCTGGTCAGATTCCGCCGCCGCTAGTACGGGCATATGCCGGAAGCATTAAATTTTGCGTTTTAGAAGGCCCTATGCTACACTAGAGGCAATGAAACGGCAGGAAGGTTGAAAGCATATGCTGCAGATTGCGATTTGCGATGATGAAAAGTATTACAGGGAAGAGATACGGAGACTGGTGGAAGACTGGCTGGAAGAAAAAGGGATGGAATATGCCATCCATTTATTTGCTTCGGGAGAAGAATTCCTGATACAGAATGAGAATCTGGTAAGATACGATTGTATCTTCATGGATATCAATATGAACGAAATAGATGGTATTGAGGCGGCCATGCAGATCCGCTCTTATCATTCCAAGACCCAGATTGTATTCGTGACCGCTTTTATCCAATATGTGCTGGAGGGATATAAGGTAGATGCAGTCCGGTATATCATGAAGGATACTTTAAAGACAGCAGTGCCGGAATGTATGGACGCAGTGTGGAAGAGACTGAAGCTTGCCCAGGTGACATTTCACTTTGTCGAAGGGGAGAAGACGCTTTACACGGATAATATCCTCTATGTGGAGAGCCGCAGGCATAAATCGATCTTTCACTATATGGAATCCAGCATGACGGAGTATCAGATATATAGCAAGCTGGATGAGATCGAGCAGAAGTTATACGAGCATGGATTCCTTCGGATTCATAAGAGTTATCTTGTGAATATGAAGCATATGCAAAGAGTCAGTAATTATGAAGCCATGCTGGATAACGGAGAATGCCTTTCTGTCCCGCGCCTGCGGTTCCAGAAAGTGAAAGAGGCATACGTAGAGTACAAAGGAGCGTTGTAATGAGTGTCATATTAAAATGCCTGGCGCTATCGTTTATGACGGGGATCGCCTGTAAGATATTTTTTGAAACGCTGATACCAAGGCGTAAGATGAGATATGGCTGGATGGAAAATACCTTTCTTCTGACGTTTGCCCTTGGATTTATGATCATCAGCATGACCCCGGTTCCCCCTTATATGCTCAGGCCGGTAAGGGTAGTTATCGTCATCTTCATTGTAGTACAGATTTATTTTAAGATCAGGCCTTTGCATAATCTGATTTTGTCCATATTGGTATGCAGTTTGATGTGGCTAATGGAAATGCTTGTTCTTTGGGCGATTTTTGCACTGCCTGTCAGTTACAGGACGCTTGTATATCTTGAGGAAGAGATCGCATACAGCCTGCTCTTTGGTTTGATGTTCCTATTTTCTGTCTGCTATAAAGGGAAAAAGAATATGCTGTCTGGCACGAACTGGATTCGTTATGGGTATGTTCCTATCGTAGTAATGGTCATGATTATGGTTTTGAGCAGTATTCCCTGGAATGAGCAGGAACCTGACGGAAAAGCAGGATTTCTGCTCTTTGCCATGTTTGGGATCATGATGATGTTTATCTTTTACTTTATCTGGAACATTCTGCAAAAGGAAAGAGAATTGCAGGAACTGCGGATGATTCAGGAGCAGACGCAGAATCAGATGGCGATGTACCAGAATATGCAGAGAAATTATGAACAGCAGAGGCGCTATCTGCATGATTACAAGAACCAGCTGGCCTGCATACAGGGGATGCTGGCAGAAGGCGAAGTAGAAAGAACAGCAGGATATGTGGCTGAATTGACGGGGAATGTCCATAAAAGCGCAGACTATGTAGATGCCAATCATATGGTGGTGAACGTAGTCCTGAACCAGAAGTACAGGGAAGCCATGGAGAAAGGGATTACCATGCTCATTACCATAGGCGATCTGTCAAAACTTGCGCTGAAGGAGGAAGATACCGTCACGCTTCTGGTCAATCTGCTGGATAACGCCATAGAAGCATGTGAGAAACAAAAGACTGATAAAATGATCCACTTTAAAATGGTACTGGAAGACGGGCAGCTGGTTCTATCCGTGCGCAATCCCGTGGAAGAGCCGGTCAAGATAAGGGGAAATACGGTAATCACCACGAAGAAGGATAAGTCTGCCCATGGAATCGGGTTGAAAAACGTTGATTCCGTTATCCAAAGAAATAACGGAACCAGCGTGATTCAGTGTAAGGACGGAATGTTCAGTTTTTCTGCCATTCTATCATCTTAAGGTTTTGGTGTTCCGGCATACATAAGATAGCCGCCCTTTTCCCCGCCGACTGGCCCAAGATCGATCATCCAGTCGCTATGTGAAATGAACTGCTGGTTATGCTCCGCCGCGACGATGGTATTGCCGGCATCAGCCAAACGGTCAAGAAGCGCCAGGAAATGCCGGATATCACTGGGGTGAAGGCCCGCTGTGGGCTCATCCATCAGGTAGAGGCATTCTTTATTGGAGGCGGTCTGGATCAATTCCTTGGCCAGCCGAAGCCGCTGGCATTCGCCGCCGGACAAGGTGGTAAGGGACTGCCCCAGCTGAAGGTAGCTAAGACCTACATCCATAAGAAGGTTCAAGATCCTTAAAATCTTGGGGACGTCGGCAAAGAGTTCTGCTGCCTCTTCAATGGAGAGGTTCAGAACGTCTTTGATGGAAGCTCCTTTATAGGTGACTTCCAGAACTTCAGGGCGGAACTGGCTTCCATTGCAGACTGGGCAGACGATCTCGGTATTGGCAAAGAATAGCATATTGTTGTCGATGTATCCCAGCCCTTCGCAGTTTTCACATCTGCCTCCTGGAGAGTTAAAGGAAAAATGCCGCGCACAAAGGCCATTCTTTTTTGCGGTTCCGGTTTTGCCAAAGACAGACCGGATATCAGTGTAGACATCGGCGTAGGTAGCCACATTGGAACGTTTCATCCGGGGAATTGCCGCCTGCTCGATCCTGACAATCTTATCAAATCGCTCAAGGCCGGCCACACGGCCATTCTTTGATGACCCGCCTGTAGACAAAACCTCGAAAAGCAGGGTTGACTTCCCAGAGCCGGAAGGACCGGTAACAGAAGTTAGGCATCCAACGGGGATATCGACGGCAAGGTCCTTAAGATTGAACGCATTTGCATGTTCTATGCGAATCATAGCTGTAGGCTCCCGGAAAACGGATTTGCCGGGATCAGGGTTCTTAAGATACAAGCCGGTTACGGAAGCAGGATTTCGCATTAGTTCCTTTAACGTGCCGGAGGCAATAATCTCGCCGCCAACTCTGCCGGCTCCAGGCCCCATGTCAATAATGTGGTCCGCAGATTCCATGATGTCCGTGTCATGCTCTATGACGAGCACAGTATTTCCCAGATCCCTAAGTTTCTTAAGAATTGCCACCAGCCCGGGCGTATCTTTGGAGTGCAGCCCGGCGGTCGGCTCATCCAGAATATAGATGATGCCGGTAAGTTCGCTGTCCAGGGCGGCGGCCAGCCGGAGCCGCTTGAGTTCTCCGCCTGACAAAGTGATGATCTGCCGGTCCAGGGAGAGATAGCCAAGACCGACTTTTTGATAACGGTCAAGCTTCGTTTCTATGTCAAGCAGATAGGACTCTGTCATATCCAGCTGCTTGGGGGAGAGGGAGGCGCGTAATTCCTTGATCCATTGCCAGAGATGTTCCAGAGAATAAAGATTAAGTTCGGGAAGCCGGGTGCCGTGAACGGTTACGCTGCGGCTTAATGTGCCAAGTCTTTCTCCGCCGCACTTGGGACAGACTTCGGTAGTGAAATAGGGAGTCAGCGAACCGGCATCCCCGGATCTTTCGGACAGTCTTCTCCAAAGAATCGGAAATACGCCTTCGAATCTTCCGGAAGCCGTTGTCTCAGGCGGTTTTAGGCCTGGAAATGTCTCTCTTGCCTGGGCGCATTGTGTTCCTTCGTATAGGATTGCTTTCTGAAGGTCCGTGAAATCTTTTACCGGCATACTGGCCTCGTATGGACTCCGGTAATACTGGAAGGCTTTAAAAAGGAGCGAAATCTGATACTGCCCATATCGTTTCTCCCAATAGCGCACAGCGCCATCTTCTAGAGAGAGGTTCTCGTCTATCACCTGCGACTTGTCGATGGCATGGATATGTCCAAGCCCTTCGCAAGACGGGCAGGCCCCTTCCCTGGTATTGAAGGAAAAGAAGGTGCGGGTGATCTTGTCCATTCTTTGGCCGCATTCAATGCAATACATATATACATGGAAATCAGTTCCTTCTTTCCTGGTCTCTTCCCGGCAGTCGGCCGCGCAGATCTGACGCCCGCAATAAGGGCATGTCCGCATGCCTAGTTTTTCGTATATCATCCGCAGATCCGTATAGATATCTGACAAAGTCCCGACCGTGGAGCGGGGATTCCGGTTGGCGTCCGTCTGGGTGATGACGATGGCCGGAGAGGCCCCTCTGATCCGGTCTACTTTCGGCTTGCGGATTCCCTGGAAAGACATCGCCTCCAAGTATTGCCGCTGGCATTCGTTGAAGAGGACGTCAATAAGCAGCGTAGATTTTCCGCAGCCGGACAGGCCGGTGAATACGACCAGCTGATTCTTTGGAATCTCTAATGATACGTTCTTTAAACAGCCTTCCCGTGCATTGCTGATTTTTATATAATCCATAGGCACCTCCTTTGGGCGGATGACTTTGCTTTGTCTTTCTATTATAGCCAGATGATCATGCTGTGGCAACCGTGTGTTTATACTGGCCTTTTTTTGCCGAGGCACCGTATGTTGGTGCTCTCCTTCTTGTGTAAAATACATGACTTTCATAGAATGAAGGGGAAGCTAGTTAATTATGTCAGAACCTACTCGAATTGGCTTGGGCTTCCTAAGGGCAGAGAGTATCGAGTGTTTGGCGAACTTTTGCAGCCAGGAGTGATTAAAGGAAAGCGGTATGAGGATAACAGGAAGTTTGCCGAAGCAATCGTCAAGAACCTGTCTTGGGACATCGAGGATGTACACATCAAAGGAGATAAGGCAGAAATAGATCTGAAGGTTACGAACACGGATATGTCTGATGTGACAGGATATTATATGATCCAGGTAATGGAGGATATGGCTGGCAATGATGACACAGGCATTTCAGGGACGATTTCGGATATTCTTGAAAGCGCATATGAAAGCGAGAGCCTCCTTCCGTATATGGAGAAGGCAGACGGCATTATTACGATGAATGTGACCGTTGCCGCAAGCAGAAGAAAGGGAGCGTGGAAGGTACACGTAAGCGATGAATTCGTCAATGCGTTCATGGGAAATTTAGATTCTGAGGACTATTCGCAGGAGGTAGAGGAACGCCTGGACGAACTGGAGGCGGAGATGGAATCAAAGGCAGAATACAAAATTTCCTTGACATCTTTGGCAGAATTATACAGAATGATAGAGTAAATGGTTATGATGTATCATACAGAAAAAAGGAAATGATGATGGCAAGTAAGAAGAAAAAGATGATCCCGCCAGTTCTGCCGGAGGAGTTTCGAAGAGTCGAGAGTACCGGACGGATACTCAAGGAGTTTAAGTACAGGGAAGAAAGAGTGACGGAAACCGTGCTGGAAGAGATAGCGGCAGAAGAGGAGGACTATTCCCATCTGGTCTTTTCGGCGGTGAAGTTCGTAAACTGCCGGTTCTGGAACTGCTCATTCGAGCGCTGCGAGTTTACGGATGTGATATTCGAATCTTGCGATTTTTCCGGCTGCAATCTGTCGAATACATATTTTAACAGGGCAGAATACCTATCCTGCAAGGGAGTGGGCACGAAGTTTGCTGGAAGCGTATGCAAGAATATGGTATTGCGGGAATGTAATTTGAATTATGCGAATTTCGATGCCTGCAAGCTGGAGAATCTGCTGGTTGATAAGACAGAACTGAACAGCAGCAATCTTACCCAGTGCAAATGCAAGGATATACAGTGGAGGCAGGCGGCACTTACGAATGCCAGTTTCTTCAAGACTCCGATGCGGGGCATGGACTTTTCAGACAGCGAGATCAAGGGACTTGTGCTATCCGATGACAATCAGGAATTAAAAGGCGCAGTGGTGGATTTGTACCAGGCCGCGCAGCTGTCCAAAAGACTGGGAATTATTATAAAAGATATAGAAGGGATATAAGGAGGAATTATGGAAGAAGTTACGTTTAGAAAGGCGGTCAGAGAGGATGTGCCGCTTATTTTGGAATTTATCAAAGGACTGGCGGAATACGAGAAGATGTCGGATGAAGTAGTCGCCACGGAAGAGATACTGGATGAGTGGCTGTTTGACAAAGAAAAGGCAGAAGTTATATTTGCGATAGCAGAAGGGGAAGAAGTAGGATTCGCCCTGTTCTTCCACAATTTTTCCACCTTCCTTGGCCGTGCGGGCATTTATCTGGAAGACTTGTTCGTGAAGCCAAAGTACAGGGGAAATGGATACGGGAAGGCAATCTTGAAGCGTCTGGCCCAGATCGCGGTGGAGCGGGGCTGCGGGCGGCTGGAATGGTCCTGCCTGGACTGGAATCAGCCAAGCATTGATTTCTATCTGTCTCTGGGCGCAACGCCGATGAGCGGATGGACTGGCTATAGGCTGACAGGAAAGACATTGGCCGATGCAGCTGGCGTGCAGGATTGATGGATTTTATCAACAAGACGAAGGGAAGGGGCCTTAAGAAGGGCGCCTTCCCTTCATTCTGTCAGGAATAATCTTTGCTATTTCTTCGCCAGAATACACAAAGTCTGCTCCCCTTTATCATAAGGCTTACCCATGACATTTCCATATACGGCAATCTCGCTGAAGCCAACGTCCTCTAAGTCTCTTTTTATCTCTGGAAACGTAAAGACATGTTCCCAGACATTATAGAAAGAAATGGTATCTTCGCTGGCAATTACATATCGGTTCAGAAAGGTACTGTCCTCGTCATAACGATAGAAAGAATGGAGTAGCAGGTGAGGCTCTTCTTTCCAGAAGCCGTTCTCGCAGACATCCCAATGCCTGAATTCCCTGGCGCCTTCATATCTCAAAGGCGTAAAGACATCAAATAAGAATACGCCTTGCGGCAGCAAAGAATCGTGTATTTTTAACAGAAGCTCTTTGCGGTCGTCATATGGAAGAACTCCAAAATCACAATAGATAAGCGTGACTAAGTTATACTGGGAGTCAAATGCCATCTTTGTATAATCGCCTTGCTTATATTGGATTTTCAAACCGAGGTCGTTTGCCGAATTACGGGCGTATGCGATAGACCGGCGTGACAGGTCAAGGCCGGTGACGCGGTATCCTTTGCCGTAGAAACGTTCTGCATATATGCCGGGCCCGCATCCAAGATCCAGGAGTAGAGGATAGTCATGAGGAGGAAGGGTGGATGCTATCCATTCGACAGATTCCTTCACGGTCGCCAGTTTTCTTGTAGCGGACTCCAGGTCTTCATCCAGATGGGCTTTCAGCATATTTTTGGAAATATACGGTTCATCCCACATGTTTTGGGGGCCTTGTTCATATAATTCCGGCTTTTTACTTGCAATCTTTATTAAATCTTTCATGCGTGTTCTCCTTTTGATTGGTTATGGGTACGGCAACTGGCTGATTTATATACGCCTTGGCGGCATTCTATTATTTGAAAAAAACTAAACCGTGGATTTCTCCACGGTTAGAAATCCACGGTTCACTCATGTTGCCGATTATACAGCATCAAGTGCGCCGGATCTTACCATCTCCTTTGCAGTTACCGTAACCTCATTATAGGGCGGACTGGATCAAATATCAATCATAAAACAGCGTGTCACGCAATGCATTGCATACGCAGAAATAATCTGCTAGAATCAGGGGATGGGAAACAGAGGATTCCACTGTTGGATAAGGAGCATGAATTTGAAGAACAAAACATTTTACAGGAATTTCTTTTCTATTTACATAGCCCTGGTATTGCAGAATGTGGTGACGCTGAGCGTCAATCTTGCGGACAATATGATGCTGGGCGCATACAGCGAGACTTCTCTGGCAGGCGTTGCGGCGGTGAACCAGATACAATTCGTCTATCAGCAGTTCCTGCTGGCCTTAGGAGACGGGCTTGTAATCTTTTGCAGCCAGTATTGGGGCAAGAGGCAGACCGCTCCGATGAAGAAGATTGCCGCGACGGCTATGCATGCCGGACTTTTGATTGCCATTGCGCTGTTTGTCCTGGTCAGCCTGTTTTCCCGGCAGGCGGTTGGAATCTTTACGACGGACGGCCCGATCATTGGGGAAGGGGTAAGGTATCTTCGGATTATCCGTTTTACCTACCTGTTCTTTGCGGTGACCCAGCTCCTTCTGGCGGCATTAAGAAGCACCGAGACCGTCAGGATCGCGTTCCAGCTCTCCATCCTTACATTTTTTATAAATTGCGGCATTAATTATGTACTCATATTCGGGAATTTCGGAGCGCCGAGAATGGGCGTACGTGGGGCGGCCGTGGGGACGCTTATCGCAAGAATGATAGAATGCGCCGTGCTGATCGCATATATCGCAAAGAAGGATAAGAACCTGAACCTTAAGTTGAAAGATTACCTTCAGTTTGACCGGGTGCTGGCAAAGGATTATTTCAAGGTGACAGCCCCGATGCTGTTCGTCCAGGGACTCTGGGGCGTCAATACGGCATTGCAGACGGTGATTCTGGGACATATGAAGGCAACAGCCATTGCGGCAAACAGCGTGGCATCCACTTTGTTTTTGATGGTGAAGTCAACGGCGGTAGGCGCATCCTCGGCAGCATCGGTAATCATTGGAAAGACGATAGGCACGGGGGACATCGCAAGGGTCAAGGAGTACTCCGGCCGTCTTCAGAAGATGTTTATCGTAATCGGCGTGCTATCCGGCATCTTCCTGTTCTTTATCCGGATTCCGGTCCTGGGGCTGTATGATCTCCAGCCTGCCACCAAAGAGATGGCCAACGCCTTTCTCATAATTTTAAGCGTCGTCTGCGTCGGCATGTCCTACCAGATGCCGACCAACAACGGGATCATCCGGGGTGGCGGCAATGCCATGTTCGTGGTCAAGATGGACCTTGTCAGCATCTGGATGATCGTATTGCCATTGTCGTTTATTATGGCATTCGTGGTAAAGGCATCGCCAATTGTGGTAGTATGCTGCCTGAACGCAGACCAGATATTCAAATGCGTGCCAGCCTTCCTGGAATCCCATTATGGAAACTGGATCCGCAAACTGACCCGGGAGGCTTAAGGCACTATAGGCTTTCAACAAAATGCCTTAGTTCCGGCGTCAGTTCTCCCTGTTTCCAAACGGCGATGATTTCCTCGGCTTCTTCCTCGCCGATTAGTGGTATGAAGACCAGGTTGTCCGCGTTGGTCAATTTATTAGTAATATAGGAAGGCATGACGGAGATGCCTTCTTCTGCCGCTACCATCATCAGAATACTCTCCACATCGTTGGAGCGGAACAGGATGTTAGGCTGGTAGCCGGCCTCTTTATACAGGTCCATAAAATGGCTGTCTCCGAAGGAGTCGCCGGTGCTGGATGGAGTCATATATAAGATGGCTTCATTTTTTAATTCCCTGCGGTTAAGGGCAGAGCGCTGGGCGAAGGGATGTCCGCTGTAGAGGGCCACCACCAGAGGGGCGCGCTCGATGATCTTATGGCTGATGGCATGTTCTTGCAGAATATTGGTGCTGTCCCAGGTGAAGATGATGTCATATTCATCGTTAAACAGGCCTGCCGCCAGCCGGTCGGTATCACAGCGATAGCAAGTAAGAAGAATGTTGGGATATTCCAGATGAAAGGCCCGCAGCTTATTGGAGAGATCGCTTCGCTCGTAGCCTTTAGTATAGCCGATGCGAAGAGTTCCTACCAGGCCGGTAGAAGCATCCTTGACTTTGCTGACTGCAGTCTCCATCCGCTCCAGAATGGCTTTTGCCTCCAGGAAGAATATCCTTCCGGCAGGGGTAAGCGCTACCGGGCGGCTGGAACGGTTGAACAGCTGGACGTTCATCGATTCCTCTAAAGCGTGAATCTGCTGGGTGATGGCGGTCTGGGATATATAATACTGGTTTGCGGCCTTGGTAAAACTTCGGTATTCCGCGACTGCTACAAAGTATTTCAATTGATTGGTATTCATAAAGGGCTCCTGCTGAAATTATTTGATTGTTTTTTTTGTATTATAACTATATCTTATATTAATATGAGAAATAAGAATTTGCAATCCTGATAAGATGTAATTATAATAATAAATTGTTATGGTACAAAGGAGAGGTGTAAAATGAAGAGAGAAAAATTTGGTTCGCGTCTGGGATTCATCCTGGTGTCTGCCGGATGCGCCATCGGAATCGGGAACGTATGGAAATTCCCTTATATGTGCGGTGAATTCGGAGGGGCCGCATTCATATTGATTTACTTATTATTCCTGGTTATTCTGGGAATCCCAGTGCTGGTGTGCGAGTTCGCGGTAGGACGCGGCAGCCGTCACAGCGTGGCGGCGAGCTTCGAGGCATTGGAGCCGGAAGGAACCCGCTGGCATATGACAAAGTGGATCGGAGTGATCGGAAGTTATCTGCTGATGATGTTCTATACCACTGTAGGCGGATGGATGATGTATTATTGCTACCGGAGCATACGGGGAGAATTTGCCGGCGCTACTACGGATGAGGTTACGGCAGGATTTTCGAATATGCTGGGCAATGTGCCGGTGATGACTTTCTGGACGGTACTCATATGCATAATTGGATTTGCGGTATGCCTGTTTGGAATCCAGAAAGGAATCGAGCGGGTATCCAAGATTATGATGTCCGCGCTTTTGATCATCATGGTAGTCTTGGCGATTCATTCCTTCTTTATGGAGGGAGCCGGGGAAGGCATCCGCTTCTACCTGATTCCGGATTTTGGAAAGATGCTGGATCAGGGAATCGGAAATGTGATCTTCGGAGCATTGAGCCAGGCATTCTTTACGCTGTCCATTGGTATCGGCGCGATGTTGATCTTTGGAAGCTACATGGATAAGGAAAGAAGTCTTACCGGAGAAGCGGTGAGCATCACGGCCCTGGATACGTTTGTCGCGCTGATGGCAGGGTTCATTATCATACCGGCATGCTTTTCCTTCGGGATCGAGCCGGGATCAGGACCGAGCCTGGTATTTATCACGATTCCGAATATATTTGCCCAGATGACAGGCGGACAGCTATGGAGCGCCTTGTTCTTCCTATTTCTGACGTTTGCGGCATTTTCAACGATTGTTGCCGTGTTCGAGAATATCATATCCTTCGATATGGATTTATTTGACTGGTCAAGGAATAAGAGCGTCCTGGTCAGCGCCGTGCTGATCATTCTGCTCAGCATGCCCTGCGTCCTGGGATTCAATATCCTTGCGGGATTCGAGCCATTAGGAAGCGGAACCAACATCATGGATCTGGAAGACTTTATCGTTTCCAACAACCTTCTTCCACTTGGAAGTCTGGGATACGTGCTGTTCTGCACCAGAAAGAACGGATGGGGATGGGATAATTTCCTTTCGGAAGTCAATACCGGAAAAGGATTCCATTTCCCAAAAGGCCTGAAGAATTATGTGGGCTATGGAATACCGCTGATCATCATTATCATCTACCTGAAAGGCTATTATGATAAGTTCATAAGCCAGGGAACGACGGTACTGCTGGTGTGGATGGCGATCGCGATCCTTCTGCTTGGATTCGTGCTGTATTGCTCCGGATCAAAAAAGAAGCAGTCATAAACTAAAATAGTACAAGAAAACGTAATAATTCTACAGGAGTCTGTGGCAATGTAATCCTTAAGATTACGACGCAGGCTCCTGCTTGATTTTTCATAGTCTGTTTGCTATACTGGCACTATATCATATCAAGGACAGAACCTTATCGAAAATTCTTAACTGTCCTATCTATCCGTTTTTCAGGGCGAGTCAGCCAGGAAATTCAAGTTGATGGCAACAAAATAAGTCTTATATTCATTGAAAGCACACTGGGAAAATATTATAATGAAAGGAAGAAAGTGTATGAGGGAAATGGAAAAACTGAATATGCAGATGCCGGAAGCGCCACAGGATATTATAGCACCATTAAAGAGGCTGAATCTTATGGATGATTTCCTGTTTGATGTGACTACGGTAAGCCTTGAGGCTTGTAAGATCATTCTGGAATTGTCTATACGCAATGTAGGAAATATCCCAAAGCGAACCCGCTTTTATCAGGCTTTGGTTGATGCCCCGCTGCTTAAGAGTGGAGAACAGAAGTTTGATAATCTGAATACCACATATATAGTGGTGATCTGCGGTTTTGATCTCTTCGGCTTGGGGAAATATAAGTATACATTTGAGAATCGATGCGAAGAAGTGCCGGAACTTGTGCTAGGGGATGAATGCAAAAAAATCATCCTGAATACAAAGGGAAGAAATGATGAAGAAGTAGATTCATCGCTGGTAGATTTCCTTCATTATGTGGAAAACAGCACGACTGAAAATGTACCCGAAGAGTGTGATGACCGATTGAAACGTCTGCATATGATGGTTGAAGAGATCAAGGCCAGCGAGCAGATGGGAGTGACATATATGAAGATGGAAGAAAGAGATCGGCTTCTTAGAGAAGAGGGAAGAGAAGCCGGGAGAGAGGAAGGAGAAATGCGAGTTTTAACCACACAGGTGTGCAAAAAACTTGGAAAGGGCCTTGAGGTTCAGGCAATTGCCGAGATGCTTGAGGAGGAAGAGCCTGTGATTCGAAGGATTTATGAGGCTGCGATTCCGTATGGGCCGGAATATGATGTAGATAAGATTCTGGAAAGATTAAATAACGAGAAATAAAAAACAGGAATATAAACTCCACTGTACATTCATTTGGCGTACAGTGGAGTTTTTGCTTAGTCTAATTCATGGCTCCAGTCTTTGACATAATCCAGGAACTTAAGGATGGCCAGAGAAGGAGGCGCGTCCTTGGAGTATGCGACGCCCAGGACGCGGGAGTAATGCTCGGTAAAGGAGCGGATGCATACATCGAAAGGCGCATTATATAATAAAAGTCTCGGGAGGATCGTGACGCCGAATCCCTTTTCTACCATTTTCAATGTGGCAAAGTCTTCATTCAGGCGATAGCGTATCCTGGGTTTGATATTGTTAAGCTCGAAGATCTTTCCGGTTTCATAATCCAGTCCGTCGGAAGACAGCACGAAGTCTTCATTATTAATGTCGGACAATGATACGGCCACCTTTTCGGACAAAGGGTGGTCTTTGGGAGTCGCCAGCATCAGTTCGTCTTTGCCGATGGGGACAAAAGGAAGCCCCGGCACCGAGTAGCGGGATACAAAGATGCAGTCCAATTTCCCTGCGCGTATTTTTTCTCTTAGCGCGCTGAATCCGTCAACCGTCATTTCGAAGCGGATATTAGGGTAGGCCTTTGAAAAGTTTTTCAGGATATCCGGCAGCCAGTGGTAGGAGATGCTCTGTATGGTGCCGATCCGTATGTAGCCGCTGTCCAGACTGGTAAGATTTGTGGCGATCTGGGTGATTCTATTTTCTTCCCGGCAGATAATCTTAAGCGCTTCGATAATTTCTTCCGTGTTGGGCATCAGTTCCATTCCATGCTTGGAGCGTTTGAACAGCTGCAGGCCCAGATCTTTTTCAAATCCTTTGATTGCCTGGCTGATTGCAGATTGGGTATAGCATAGTTTTTCGGCTGTCTTGGATATACTGTGAGTCTCGCAGACGCTTAGGATGATTTCATATTTGTTCATGGCAACTCCTTTACATTAGAAAAATTAATTCCTTCGTTAAGTAAAACTGAATTAAAGGACCAAAATCGGGCTTTTCCTCAAAATATAAGTAAAACTGAACATTTCCTTCAGTAAAACGCTCTTTTGAAATTCCTCCGGATTCTATATTATAAACACAAGTGATAAATTTTTGTCAAGGTGATAAAGGGAAGAACCGGACAAATCAAGAAAAAGGAGGAAACAAAAGTATGGGTACAGAATATTGGAACGGAGCAGAAGCAGCGCACAGGCGGGTCATGATGAAGGCAGCCGGGTATTCGGATGAGGATATCCGCAGGAAGCCGCACATTGGCGTGCCTAATTCATTTATGGAGGGATCACCGGGAACGGCGCATCTTAGACGCATCTGCGATGCGGTGAAGGAAGGAATCTGGGCAGCTGGCGGCGTTCCGGTGGAATTCGGAATTCCGGCGACCTGCGGAAACGTGGCCAATGGAAGCGATGAGATGAAATATGAGCAGGTTGGAAGAGACATTGTGGCGATGTCTGTGGAATTCGTCTCCCGCGTGCATCATTTCGACGGGCTGGCTATGATCGCATCCTGCGACCTTATTATTGCCGGGTGCTACATGGCGGCAATGCGGCTGGATATTCCATCCATGGTCGTAACAGGAGGCTCCATGACGGCAGGCCAGCACTGTGGCAAGACGGTGGTAGAGGCAGACCTGGACGCCGCACGCTTTACAGGCGCGGACGAAAAGGAACTCTTTGAATTAGAAGAATCCGTATGCCCTTCTTACGGTGCTTGTCCTTCCATGGGGACGGCCAATACGATGCAGATGCTGGGAGAGGTGATGAACCTGGTGCTTCCTGGGACGGCGACGACTCCGGCCAGCGATAACGCAAAGATCCGCCTGGCGAGGAGCGCGGGCAAGTATATTGTAGAAATGGTTAGGACCAATAGAAAGCCTTCCGAATTGATTACAAAGGAAGTACTCTTGAATGCGATTATGTTTGATATGGCAGTTGCAGGATCGACCAACGCAGTACTGCATCTTCTGGCATATGCTTATGAATTGGGAATCAAGCTGACATATGAAGATTTTGATAAATATGCAGAAGAAATAAAATGCATCAACGCCGTTATTCCAAGCGGGCCTTACACCGTGGTAGACTTCCACTACGCAGGCGGCGTTATGAATGTAATGAAGCAGCTGGAAGGCAAGTTATTTACGGATGCCCCAAGCATCTATGGTACCACTTGGGGAGAAATGCTCTCCAAGATCGAGGCGAAAGAGAATAAGGTTATTCACTCTCTTGAAAATCCAGTGTCTACCCTTCCAGGACTGAAGATCATGCGGGGCAATATTACTCCAAATGGGGCAATCGTGCGCCCGACAGCCGTATACGAGGAAGTAAAATATATCAAAGGAAAAGCCAAAGTATTTGAAGGAGATTACCCGGCCTTCGAGGCGATTCAGAACGGGGAGATCGTTCCTGGCGATATTATTGTCATCCGCTACGAAGGATGCAAGGGAGCGCCGGGCATGAAGGAATTGATGCTCAGCATCGACGCCCTCATCGGCAAAGGGCTTGACAAGAGCGTTGGCCTTGTGACGGACGCAAGATTCTCGGGATTCAATTATGGAGCCATTATCGGCCATGTATCGCCCGAGGCATATGACGGCGGTGTGATCGCGCTGGTAGAAAATGGAGATGAGATTGAGATCGACATTCCAAAAGGAACGGTTGACCTTCTGGTATCCGATGAGGAACTGGCGGAAAGAAGAAAGAACTGGGTATGCCCTCCGTTAAAGCAGCAGAAGGGATGTCTCAACATCTATGCCCAGATGTGCCGTCCGGCAGAAGAAGGCGGAGCAATGCAGCCGTGGCCGCTGGATGCCAAGTATTACGTGTAATCGGAGAGAGGAGGATATGACATGGTACTATTTTTCAGGGTTGTTACAATTACTATTTTAATTGCATATGCAATCTATATGTATCGCGATATCATTAAGCACAAAGAAAAAGACTCCTTTTTTCATATGATACTGTACGGAATTATGGGATTTGTCCTGAATCTTCTGGATACACTTGGCGTTGGAAGCAATGCAACACAAATGGCATTTTTCAAACTGACCAAGCTTAGCCCGGACGATCACCTTCCCGCGAATGGAAATGTTATATTTGCAATTCCAGTCGGAGTAGAATTCCTGCTATTCCTTGATATTGTAGAGGTAGATACAGTCACATTAATAACCATGCTGGTTTCATCCGTGCTGGGAGCGATTGTAGGGGCGAGGATTGTCAGCAGGCTGCCGGTGAATACCTTGAGAAAGATCCTGGCTGTCATACTGCCTTGCGTAGCGGTGATTCTGATCTGCAAGTTAAACGGATTCGGTCCTTTTGGCATGATGGGGGAAGAAATAGGACTTACGGGAGGCAAACTGGTTATAGGCATTGTAGTCAATTTTGTATTAGGAGCATTGATGACCTGCGGAGTAGGGCTATATGCACCATGCATGGCGCTATGCGCGCTCCTTGGAATGAACATTTCCGTTGCATTTCCGATTATGATGGGCTCCTGCGCGTTTCTGATGCCGCCCGCCAGCGTGGAATTTGTTAAAAGCGGGAAATATAACAGGCCTGCAGCGGCAATTGCGACGATCACGGGAATCTTTGGAGTATTAGCGGCGTACTATATCGTAAAATCCATGCCAATAACGCTTCTTACATGGATTGTCGCGGCTGTGCTGATTTATATGTCCATTTCATTTGTATTGACTTTGAAAAAAGAGAAGTAATGATCAAGAACAAGTTGAATCGTACATATAAGTAAGGTATTATAAAATATAAGGATATTAAAGAGGAGGATAATGGTATGTTACTATTGTCAAGAGAGGACATTAAAAAAGTATTTACAATCCAAGATGCCATTGAGGCAGACAAAAAAGCATTTCAACTGGTAGTAGAAGGAAAATGCGACGCGCCGCTTCGGACGAACATCCAGGCGCCAAAGCATGATGGATGCTTCCTGTTCATGCCTGCATACGTAGAGGACATGGAGACCGCATCCTTAAAGATCATCAACATTTTCCCGCACAATATCGATAACGGGATTCCGTCATCTCCTGCACAGGTGCTGCTGATTGACGGAAAGACAGGAATCGTGATAGCGGTTCTGGACGGTACCTATGTTACCCAGCTTCGTACAGGGGCAGCATCGGGGGCTGCCTTTGACGTGCTGGCGAAGAAGGACTGCAGGATTGGAGCATTGATCGGAACTGGCGGACAGGCAGCAACCCAGCTTGAGGCAATGATCGCTGCAAGAAAACTGGAAGAAGTCAGAGTATACGATCTCAACTTTGAAAGGACAAAAGATTTTGCAGCCCGCATGCAGGAAGAATTAAAGGATTACGGAACCAGGATTGTCGCAGTAGAAACTTCTGACGCGGCCATTGACGATGCAGACCTTCTGATTACGGTTACGCCGTCATCCAAGCCTGTATTCGATGGAACCAAGATTAAGAAAGGCGCTACCATCAGCTGCGTGGGGGCTTACCAGCATCACATGCAGGAGATGGACCCAGCCATCCTTCCAAGAGCATCCAAGATCTACTTTGATTCCGAGGACGCAGTATTGTCCGAGTCAGGAGACATCCTGATTCCACTGGAAGAAGGAATCATTACAAAAGATGATTTTACAGGAGACCTGGGCAATGTCATCAAGGGCGAACTGGTAGGACGCGAGAATGACGACGAGATCATCGTATTCGAGACCGTAGGCGTAGCCACGCAGGACCTTGTGGCAGCAAGAGAAATCTACGACAAGGCAGTCAAGGCCGGAGTCGGCACAGAGTGGAACTAGAAGTTCATTAAAACTATATTTATAATAGGAGGAAGCCATTATGCCACATATTTCAATTAAAATGTATCCGGGAAGAACGGAAGAAGTAAAGAAGGATCTCGCAGAAAAGACAAAAGATTTTATCTGCCAGGAAATGAATATGGAAGAAAAGTACATATCCGTCTCTGTGGAAGAGATTGAAAAAGATAAATGGAATGAAGAAGTTGTAGATAAAATCAATCCAGACGATCTGTATGTAAAAGCCAACTTCTAACACGTAACATTTTTCACTTTGACACGTAACAAAATGCAAAAATGTTACGTGTCAAACCTACACAACTGGTGTACCAAACTGGCAAAAGCCATGTGTAAAATTGAAAAAATGGTGTGCAGAATTAAAAATCACCTTAATAAAAGACAACTTATCAGGTAAAATATATACTAAAGGCCTTGATAAGTTGTTTTTTGCTGCATTAGGTTCCTATGCCTCATTTTGAGACGGGATTTTTTCATTTTGACACGGGGGTTTTGTTAGTTCAACGCACCAGTTGTGTAGGGATAGCACGTAACAAAATGCAAAAGTGTTACGTGTCAAAGTGAAAAATGTTACGTGTCAGGTTAAAAAAATAACACTTCGCGCAGTCAAACCAACGTTTTGAACAAAAACCATTGAAACATTGTTAAAAAAGTATAAAATATAGACAAACATTTGAAATGGCCATTTCAAAACCGGAACGAAAATCTAAAATGGAAAAGGTGAAGAGAATGGAGAAGAAGAAGGGACTGTCAATATCGCTTACGACCCAGATTCTGATAGCGACAGTTGGCGGAATTATATTTGGCTCGATTGTAGGGCCATGGGCTGCAAATTTAAAATTTATCGGGGATATTTTTATCCGACTGATTCAGATGTCCGTAGTGCTTCTGGTAATGTCTGCGGTAGCAGCAGCAGTAGGAAGCGGAGACAGCCAGGATGTTGGAAAGATGGGATTCCATACGTTTAAATGGATCATATTTTTTACCGTAATATCAGCCGGACTGGGCGTTTTACTGGCCATGCTGATACAGCCGGGCGTAGGCATTGAGATAGCAAGCGCCGAAGAAGTGGCAAATGCAACGGTTGAGTCAACCTCGCTCCAGGAGACAATACTTGGATTCGTGCCGACGAATATCATCGGCTCGATGGCTGACAGCGCTATGGTGCCATGCATCGTCTTCGCGTTATTCTTCGGAATCGCGATGGGCGCATATACCAGACAGAGCGGCAACCGCAATATGGTGGAATGGGTTACCGGACTCAATACGATCATTACCAACATCATTAAGACGGTCATGCACATCGCACCAATCGGAATCTTCTGCCTGCTTGCAAATGTTGCAGGCTCGACAGGACTGAAAGTAATCATTCCGATGATGAAATTCCTGGGCGTGCTTCTGATTGGAGACTTGATACAGTTCTTGATCTATGGTCCGCTCACAGCAGCGCTTTGCAAGGTCAATCCGGCCAAGATGCCGAAGAAGTTTGCCAAGATGTCTATGATGGCCGTAACGACTACTTCAGGAGCAATCTGCCTTCCTACAAAGATGGAAGATGCAGTGACGAAGTTCGGTATCAGCCGCAAGGTAGCAGATTTTACTGGACCGATTACTATGTCCATGAATAGCTGCGGCGCAGCGCAGTGCTACGTAGTTGCGATCTTCTTCATGGCCCAATCTACCGGCATTAACATGACGGTATATCAGATGGGAATGGCAATCCTGCTGTCCTGCCTGATGTGCATGGGAACCATTGCAGTACCGGGAGGCTCCGTAATCGTATATACATTCCTTGCTTCATCTTTGGGACTTCCACTGGAAAGCATCGCTGTCCTGATTGGAATCGACTGGTTCGCCGGCATGTTCCGTACGCTGATGAATGTGGACGTAGACGTTATGGTCGGTATGCTTGTGGCCAATAAACTGGGAGAACTGGACCGGGATGTATACAACGACAAGAAGGCAGTTACATACTAGGCATAAGCATAGTTCAATAAGTAAATGAGATTACACATGACATTTCCCAACTATTAATCATACATTATTTTCAAGGACCCCTGGCATATTTTAAATATGCCGGGGGTTTTTGAGGATATATTTGGAAACCATTTGAATCCTGTAATGGATTGCAATGGGATAAGCGACGCTACGTATTCGCAGGAGGCGCAAGAGAAGAGGTGCAAGCGGGCCTATGCCCGTTCTTGTAACCTTCCCCAGGCTGTGATAAGATAAGGATACGAGAGAAAAAGGAGAAGGGATATGCAGACGAATCAGCTGGTATTTGAGTTAATTATGAACATTGGGCTTATGGTACTCGTGGCAAGCCTGCTGTCGAAGCTGCAGCTGGTCCAGGATATCATCCTGCAGGAGAAGAGGAATTGGAAGAGCCAGGCGCTTCTGTCGGTGATGTTTGGGGCCATCATTATTCTGTCTACGTATACCGGAATCGATATCGGCTCTTACAGCCTGAATACCCGGGTGATCGGCGCTATGGCGGCGGGCCTTCTGGGCGGGCCGCTGGTAGGCCTGTATGCCTCCATGATAGGAGCGGTCTATGTCTACCTCTTTTCGGCGCCCCAGGCATTTGCCATGGCATCCGCTTTCTCCACAGTGCTGTTCGGCCTTCTGGGCGGAGGCTTCTATCCATATTTCCAGAGAGGGAAATGGAAGTACAAGGATCTGTTTTTGCTGGCCTGCTTTGCGGAAGTCTGCGATATGGTATCCCTTCTTCGCTTTACGGTTCCGGTACAGATGGCGCTCAAGACCATATTGGAGATCTCGGGGCCGATGATTCTTCTGAATGCCGGCGGAATCCTGATCTTTATCTCCAGCTTCAACAATATTTTCATCAGGCAGGATTTGGAAAGCAGCCGCCAGCTGCAGCGGGCGTCAGATTTGTCGAAACGGTGTCTGCCCCTGCTGGTGGAGGGACTGCACAAAGGGGAAAATATGGAGGAACTGGCTTCTGTCCTGCTGGAAGGGACGGACTGGGCAGGGGTAATGGTGACAGACGCCACATCCATCCTGGAGTGGAAGGCCAAGGAGGTGGATTACCAGCCCGAAGATGACGCCATTCCGCCGGTGGGCAAGGAAGCCCTTAAGACGGGACAGGTGGCTGCCGTATATCAGGCATCCAGGGATAGTTCCGACTATGAATGGCTGAAGAATTATTCCATGATAGCGGCGCCGTTTATCATAAAAGAGCAGCCCATCGGCTGCCTGATCGTGTGGGTCAAGAAGAAGTGGGTGCTGCGCCAGAGCGAGATGGAACTGCTGCAGCATCTGGTAACCATTGCATCTTTCCAGATTGCCATGGCGGAGCTGGAGCACCAGAAGACGATGCGCCAGAAGGCAGAATTCAAAGCGCTGCAGTTCCAGGTGAATCCGCATTTCCTGTTCAATGCGCTGAATACCATATCCTGCGTATGCAGGGAGAACCCGGAGAGGGCAAGAGAGCTGCTGGTCACGCTGGCCAGCTATTTCCGCTATAATCTGGATTATGAAGCATACATGGTTCCCATGGAAGAGGAACTGGATCATGTAAGGGACTATCTGGAACTGGAAAAGGCAAGATTCGAGGACAAGCTTCTGGTGACCTATGACCTTCCGGAATGTATGGACATACAGATTCCGACCCTTATACTGCAGCCCATCGTGGAAAATGCGGTGCGCCATGGAATCGACCGGAAGGGAAAACGCATCGTACATATAAGGATAGAAGAAGCAGAAGACGCGTTTATCGTGCAGGTCTGCGACCAGGGGCAGGGCTTTAAGCCGGAGGTTCTGGAGAAATTAGAAAATGGAGAGCCTATCGGCAAGAGTATTGGATTAAGCAACGTGCACAAGCGGATGAAGAGTACCTATGGCGAGGATGGAGGACTGAAGATTGAAAGTTCGCCGGAAGGCTCCTGCGTGGAACTTCAGTTCCGGAAGGAAAGAGTGAAGGAGAATATTTATGAGGATCGCGGTAATTGATGATGAGAGACCGGCAAGAAGCGAATTAAGGCACCAGCTTCTGGAACTTCTTCCGGATGCGGTGATCGAAGAAGGAGACTGCGGGGCAAAGGCCCTGGAGATTGCCGGGGAAGAGAAGTACGATATCTGCTTCCTGGATATCAATCTGGGTGATATCAATGGCACAGTCCTGGTCAATGCGCTGCGGACCATGCAGCCGGAGATGAAGATCGTCTTTGTGACTGCCTATTCGGAGTATGCGGTACAGGCATTCGAACTGGGAGTGGAAGACTATATTATGAAACCCTTTGACAGGAAGCGCCTGGAGAAAGTGCTCCGCAGATGCATGGCCCAGCCGGATGCTGCAGCCCGTACTGAAGCGCCATCGGATCGGGCGGCTGTAAAAAGGCTGGCTATCAGCAGCAATGGGAAGACTGTCTTTGAAGATATCAAGGATATCGTCTATATCGAGACGTACAACAGAGGCTGCCTGATTCATACAGCAGGCAATGAGTACCGGGAGAATAAGCCCATCGGCGAGTATGAAAAGAAGCTGGAAGACATGGGGTTTTTCAGGATCCATAAAAGTTATCTCATCAATCTGGACAAGGTAAAGGAAGTCTTTCCATGGGGAAATAACAGCTTCAGCCTGAAAATGAAGGGGTACGAGGAGAATATTCTTCCAATCGGGAGAGACAAGACAAAGATCCTGCGGCAGAAACTGGGATATTAAGGGAGCAAATTGACAGGCGCACGCTTACCCTTTATGATTGGAAATAAGAAAAGACAGGAGGTACTAAGAAAATGAGATATCAGATACAAGGCGAGACGCTTCCGGTAGTAATCTGCGAGCTGGAAGGCGGAGAGAAGATGATCACCGAAGGCGGAGGCATGGCATGGATGTCCCCCAACATGCTGATGGAGACCACCACCAATGGCGGCATCGGCAAGGCGTTTGGGCGGATGTTTTCCGGTGAGCGTATGTTCCAGAATATCTATACTGCGCAAGGAGGGCCGGGAATGATTGCGTTTGCGTCCAATTTTCCAGGATCTGTCCGTGCATTCCAGATTGCTCCGGGGCAGGAGATGATTCTTCAGAAGAGCGCGTTCCTGGCAGGAGAGATGGGAATCGAACTGTCCGTATTCTTTAATAAGAAGTTTAGTTCCGGCCTGTTCGGCGGAGAAGGATTCATTATGCAGAAGGTAAGCGGCCATGGGATCGTGTTTACGGAGTTTGACGGCCATGTGATAGAATACGAGCTTCAGCCCGGGCAGCAGATCGTGGTGGATACGGGCCATCTGGCAGCTATGACGGCCACTTGCAGCATGGAGATCAAGAGCGTGCCGGGCGTAAAGAATATGCTGTTCGGCGGAGAGGGAATCTTCAACACGGTAATCACAGGGCCGGGAAGAGTATGGCTCCAGACCATGCCAATCAGCAACGTGGCCGGAGCATTAAGGCCATATATTCCAACCGGTGCATAATCCGGCCAGGAGAAGGAATGGGGCTACAGATTTTCATCCATATGCTGCCTGCGGTACTGGCTGGGCGAGCAGCCCATATATCGCTTGAAGATCTGGCCATAATAGGCCGGCGTGGAGAATCCGGCCATGCCGGCTGTTTTTGTAACGCTTTCCCCGTTTTTCAGAAGCAAAAGGCTGTTCTGGATCCGTAAGAACATGACATACTCAAAGATGGTCATCTTCATATACTTTTTGAAGAACCTGCAGCATTCACTCTTGCAGATATTGACATGGCTGGCTACATCATCCAGGGTGATCTCCTGGGCATAATGCTCCTGCACGTAAGTCAGGATGTCTTTCAGGCGCTTTAGATGCTTCTGGGGATGAAGAAGGCTTACGGACGGCTGGGAGACATAATGCAGATAAAGCTTCTGCCAGATGGAACACAGGATCATGTGTACCTGAAGCTCATAATCCTCAGGTGGCTCCTGGGCCAGCTGGCAGATGTCCTGAATCTGGCGGATGATGTCCTGGTGCCAGGTTACATCTTTTTCGAATTTCAGGGAATGCCATAGTTCATTGGAAGTAATGAAGTCCACATACTTGGTTTGAAGCAGGCTGTTCTCATATCCGTAGATGAAGCGGGGATGAAAGGTGACGGACAGATAGTCGCAGTCCTGCCCGTCCTTCATGTAGCCGGAATGGAGGGTGTTGCTGTTGCCGAACAGCCCCTCTCCCTCAGAAAGAAGGTATTTCTGGTCGTTGACATAATACTCCATCTGCCCGGATATGATCCAGGTAAGCTCGATCTCCGGGTGCCAGTGCCACAGGAAATACCCCTGCTCGTAGGACTGGATGGATTCCGGGCTGATGTTGACGGGAAATTCATAATTTCCATGACGTTTGATCTCTTTTTGGTTTTTTTCGGTATGTATCTGCACCATAATCACATTTCCTCAATATCCTTATAATTTTATCAAATATTCTTATTGTACGCTGGGATTCATCTCATTATAATCATAAATTAGATAAGAGGGATATGCAAGGAAAACATAAAAGCGAATAAGGATAAATGGAGGTTAAGAAGATGAAAGAGCGTTTCATTCAGAAGTTTCAGGAATTGTATGGGAAAGAAGACGGGATACGGGCCTATTTCGCGCCGGGACGCGTGAATCTGATCGGAGAGCATACGGATTACAACGGAGGCCATGTATTTCCCTGCGCGCTTACCCTTGGAACCTACGGGATTGTAAGGGATCGCAAAGACCGGAAGCTGCGGTTCTATTCCATGAATTTTGAAGGCCTGGGAATTATAGAGACCAGCCTGGATGAACTGGTCCCGGACGAGGCGGCCAATTGGACCAACTATCCCAAGGGCGTGATGTGGGCGTTTGAAAAGCGGGGTTACAAGCTGACTCACGGGATGGACATCCTGATATACGGCAATATTCCCAGCGGCTCGGGACTTTCATCTTCCGCATCCTTAGAAGTCCTGACAGGGCTGATGCTTAAGGATACATTCGGCTTTGAGGATCTGACCATGGTGGAAGTGGCGCTGATCGGGCAGGATTCTGAGAATAATTTTAACGGCTGCAACTGCGGAATCATGGATCAGTTCGCTAGCGCCATGGGAAAGAAGGATCATGCCATCTTCCTGGATACCAATACCTTGAACTACGAGTATGCTCCCGTGCTGCTTAAGGATGCCAAGATCGTGATTACCAACAGCAAGGTAAAGCACAGCCTGGTAGATTCTGCCTACAATGACAGGAGAAAGGAATGTGAGACGGCGCTTAAGGAATTGCAGGAAAAACTTCCCATTCAGAGCCTAGGGGAACTGACGCAGGAAGAGTTTGAATTACATAAAGGGGCGATCAAGGACCCGGTAAGACAAAGGCGGGCAAAGCATGCGGTATATGAGAACCAGAGGACGATCCGGGCAGTGGAGGCGCTTCGGGGAAATGACGTGGAACTCTTTGGAAGGCTGATGAACGAATCGCACCAGTCTTTGAAGGAAGATTACCAGGTATCCTGCCAGGAGATCGATATTCTGGTGGATCTGGCGCAGGCGATGCCGGGAGTTCTGGGATCCCGTATTACCGGAGGCGGATTTGGCGGATGTACCGTGAGCATCGTTAGGAATGACGCGGTGGATGGCTTTATCAGCCAGATTGGAAAGACTTATAAAGAAAAAGTGGGCCATGAGGCGGAATTCTATGTAGTGGAGATCGGCGATGGAGCGAGGATCATATAGTCCCGCTGTGGATAGAAGGAGAGAGGATTATGCTATTTGAAAATATTAAGAAACTGGTAGAATATGGCGTCCAGACAGGATTGATGCCGGAATCGGAGCGTATCTATACCACCAACCTTCTGCTGGAAATGTTTGGCGAGGATAATTATGAAGACTGCCCGGTGGAAGATACAGAGATTGAATTAGAGTCCGTGCTGAAGGAACTGCTGGATGAGGCAGTAAAAAGAGGGATTATCGAGGACAGTATCGGATACCGGGACCTCTTTGACACGAAGCTTATGAACTGCCTGCTTCCAAGGCCGGCCCAGGTACAGGAGACATTTGCGAAGAAATATGAGATATCCCCGCAGGAGGCCACGGACTACTATTATAAGTTCAGCCAGGACAGCGACTATATCCGGCGCTACCGCGTGAAGAAAGATATGAAATGGAAAGTGGATTCCCCCTATGGAGAGATCGACATCACCATCAACCTGTCCAAGCCGGAGAAGGATCCCAAGGCCATTGCCGCGGCAAAGAACGCCAAGGCCAGCAGTTATCCCAAGTGCCTGCTGTGCATGGAGAATGAAGGATATGCGGGCCGCCTGAACCATCCGGCAAGGGAGAATCACCGGATCATTCCGGTTACGGTCAACGACAGCAAGTGGGGATTCCAGTATTCTCCTTATGTATATTACAATGAGCACTGTATCGTATTCAACGGGCAGCATGTGCCTATGAAGATCGAGCGGGCCACATTTGTGAAGCTGTTTGACTTCATCAAGTTCTTTCCCCATTATTTCCTGGGCTCCAATGCAGACCTGCCCATCGTAGGAGGCTCCATCTTAAGCCATGACCATTTCCAGGGAGGCAATTATACATTTGCCATGGCAAAAGCGCCGATCGAGAAGCAGGTAACGATACCGGGATATGAAGACGTGGAGGCCGGAATCGTCAAGTGGCCTCTGTCGGTACTGCGGATACGAAGTACCGACGAAAAACGGCTCATCGACCTGGCGGACCATATACTGGCAGCCTGGAGAGGCTATACGGATGAGGCCGCATTCATCTATGCCTGCACAGAAGGAGAGCCCCACAATACGATTACGCCAATCGCAAGAAAGGTGGGCGATACGTTCGAACTGGATCTGGCGCTTCGGAACAACATTACCACCCAGGAGCACCCCTTAGGCGTGTATCACCCGCATGCGCAGTACCACAATATCAAGAAGGAAAATATCGGCCTTATCGAGGTGATGGGACTTGCGGTCCTGCCTTCCAGGCTGAAGGAAGAACTGGAGATACTGGCCGGATATCTTGTGGAAGGCAAGGACATCCGAAGCAATGAAAAGATTGAAAAGCATGCAGAGTGGGTCGAGCGGTTCCTTCCGGATTATGACAGGATTACCGGGGAAAATGTCATGGATATCCTGAAGAAGGAAGTGGGCAATACATTCGTCCATGTACTGGAAGATGCCGGAGTATACAAGTGTACGCCGCAGGGACGGGAAGATTTCATGCGGTTTGTGGATACCTTATAAGCAAAATGATAGAAAAGAATAATAGAAAAGCAGGAAGGACACGCAGGGCATTAAAAATGCCGCGTGTCCTTCTTTAATGAGATCCTTTTACCCTAGATCAATGACTGGAATAATGCTGTAATATCCTCCACAGAAGTTTCCTTTGGATTTCCCGGACGGCATGCGTCTGCATAGGCGGATTCAGCCAGGAACGGAATATCCTCTTCTTTTACAATGCCTTTTAGGTCCTTAGGGATTCCGACATCCTCTGCCAGCTTCCTTACAGCGTCCACGGCAGCCTTGCGGTATTCCTCCTGGGACATGTCCTCGGTGCCTTTTACGCCCATGGCGGCAGCAATATCCTTATACTTTGTGCCCGTGGCATCCGCGTTATATTCCATTACGGCAGGAAGCAGGATCGCGTTGGCAATGCCGTGAGGCGTATCGTATTTTGCGCCCAGGGTATGAGCCATGGAGTGAACGATTCCAAGTCCGACGTTGGAGAATCCCATGCCTGCCACATACTGTCCAAGCGCCATGTCGGCACGGCCTTCTGGCGTATTCTCTACAGCGGCCCGAAGAGAGCGGGCAATGATTTCAATGGATTTGATGTGGAACATATCGGAAAGTTCCCATGCGCCTGCGGTAATGTATCCTTCGATGGCATGAGTCAGGGCATCCATTCCGGTGGAGGCTGTCAGGCCCTTTGGCATGCTGGACATCATATCCGGGTCAATGATGGCAACGACAGGGATGTCATGGGGATCTACGCATACGAATTTGCGGCTCTTTTCTACGTCGGTAATGACATAGTTGATGGTAACCTCGGCAGCAGTGCCGGCAGTGGTAGGAACCGCGATGATCGGAACTGACTTATTCTTAGTATCGGCCGCGCCTTCCAGGCTTCTTACATCCTCATGCTCCGGATTGGCAATGATGATGCCGATGGCCTTGGCGGTATCCATAGAAGAGCCGCCACCGATGGCGATCAAGTAGTCCGCGCCGGAGTTCTTGAAGGCCTGTACGCCGGTCTGTACGTTTTCAATGGTAGGATTTGGCTTGATATTGGAATAAAGCTCATATTCCAGGCCGTTCGCGTCCAGTACATCCAGCACCTTCTGGGTAACGTTGAATTTGACCAGGTCCGGATCAGAACATACAAAAGCCTTCTGGAAGCCTCTGGCCTTTGCCTCTGTGGCGATATCATGGATGGCGCCCGCGCCGTGATAGGATGTTTCATTCAAGACGAATCTGTTTGACATAAGTATCTCTCCTTTTCTCTGTGAAAATTAACTTTGTTATAATTATAACGATCTATTGGCGCCGAGAAAAGTTACAAAAAAAGCAAGATGTCACAAAAGTGACAACTTGCAGAAAGTGTAACATCCATTCCCTTAATTCAGATCCGTCAGCAGTTCCTCTAAAGGCTCCGGTAGAGCCAGGATCAGAAGATCAGCCATCTCTTCGGGCTCTAAGTCCATATCTTTTCTGGCCCATTCCACAGTCATGTAGATGGATCCGCGGCAGTACATCTCTAACAGGAACTGAATCTTTTTATCCAGGGGCTTTCCGGTCTTGCGCCTGATGATGCCGGTGTAAAATTCAAGGATGCATTCATAATCATACTGGAGCAAAGAGTTATAATCCTGGGACTGGAACGCGGAGGTGAAGAAGCAGCGCTCATTCTGGATAAAATGGAACTTTTTGACCAGCCCCTCCCGGAGAGTGAGGCTGACGCCCATCTGGCGGAAAGACTTGTCGGCCAGCTGCTCGAAATGCCAGTTCACCAGGTCATACTTATCCTTAAAATTGCGGTAGAAAGTCTGGCGCGTCATCTCGCTGTTTTCCACGATCTCCTTGACGGTAATCTTATCCAGGGGCTTGGCCTCCATAAGTTTTTTCATAGAGGCAACGAACTTGTTTCTGGTTTTTTCGCTATTATCCATTCCATCTACTCCTGTCGTAAAAAGGTATCCGATTACTGCTGTATAGTGTTTATTATAAAAGTTCCCGGAGAAAATCACAATCATATTTTGGAAAAAACTGTTCATTGAAAACGAACATGTGTTCTGATATGCTTTGGGATATAGAAGGGGTGAAAAAATGGAAGAGAAAACCGTATATCATATTGACGTGAATTCTGCCTACCTAAGCTGGGAGGCGGTCTACCGCCTGAAGTTCCTGGGAGCCCGCACAGACCTGCGCCGGATTCCTTCTGCCATTGGCGGGGATATCAGCCAGAGGCATGGGATTATCCTGGCAAAGTCCATCCCTGCGAAAAGATATAAGATCCATACAGGAGAACCCGTTCCCCAGGCAAGGCAGAAATGTCCCGATCTTCTGATCGCGCCGCCCAATTATGGCCTGTATGAAAGGTGTTCCAGGGCATTTGTGAAGATCTTAAAAGAATACTCCCCGGATGTGGAGCAATATTCCATCGATGAAGTATATATGGATATGACGCAGACCATCCATCTGTATGGCGATCCCGTCCAGACGGCATTCGATATCAAGGACCGGATAAAAAAGGAACTGGGATTTACCGTGAATGTGGGCATCTCAACCAACAAGGTTCTGGCCAAGATGGCCTCGGAGTTCAGGAAGCCGGACCGGGTGCATACGCTGTACCCGCCGGAGATTCCCAGGAAGATGTGGCCTTTGCCGGTGGAGGAACTTTTCTTTGTCGGAAAGGCCAGCGCGGGCAAATTAAGAAAACTTGGGATTGAGACCATAGGGGAACTGGCAGAAGCGGACCCGGAACTATTAAGGCGGCATCTGAAGTCCCACGGGGAAGTCATCTGGAACTTTGCCAATGGCCGGGATTTTTCCGTGGTGCAGCCCGTGGAAGCACCGAACAAAGGCTACGGCAACAGCACGACCATCAGTTTTGACGTAAAGGATGCGGCCACGGCTAAGATCGTGCTGCTTGGCTTGGCGGAAACGCTGGGGATGCGTATCCGGAAGGAGGAGGCAGAGATACAGGTGGTGAGCCTTGACATCTGCGACTGTGAATTCAACCGGATCTCCCACCAGAGGGTGCTTGAGAATCCCACGGATATTACGAAGGAAATCTACCAGGCGGCAGCCAGGCTTCTGGATGAGGCCTGGAACCAGATGCCGATCCGCAAGCTGGGCATCCATACCGGCAAGGTGGGGGAGGCCGGGTGGAGCCGGCAGATGAGCCTGTTTGATTCCGGAGACTATCTGAAGGAAAAGAGATGGGATAGAACCATCGACCATATCCGCTACAGGCATGGGATGGATGCGATAAAGCGGGCGGTGTTCCTGGGACAGCCCAGGATTGACCATCTCTCAGGAGGAATTTCCAGGGAAAAGAGAAGCGTAGACTATGCAAAGATCAAGATTGATTAGAAAGGAAAGGGGCGAAGAGCATGGCATTCGGAGTCGGAGTAAATACCGGGAAGGCAGATGGAGGGAAGATTAAGGGAAGGCAGGAGGCAGTCGCCTGCGGCTGCTGGTTCACCAGTCAGGGAAACACGCTTCCAAAGTATATCAAATACCAGGACGAGGAAGGGATGATCCGGGGAATATCAGACATAGAAGTGCTATATTCCCAGAAGCAGAATTACTGCGGAATTCCCATGGTGGAGTACGTCTGCCGCGGAGTGACGCAAGGGATGCGGCGCGGCTTTAGGCTGTTCTTTCATCTGGAAGAATGTATATTCAAGATTGTATGGGAGTGACATTGCGTGCAGCCAGAAGCCCGGTTTTTTGAGGTCAATGACAAAAAGCCGAGTTCACAGAATAAACATACATTTACCACATACTTTTCAAAAACTGCCCTTATACTGTTAAGAACTATTATGATTGACAGGAGGAAGCGCATTGATTGAAGTAAAGAATCTAACCAAACGTTATGGAAAGCACCTGGCCGTGGATGACTTAAGCTTCACCGTGGAAAAAGGCCAGATCTATGGATTCCTGGGGCCAAATGGCGCGGGCAAGTCCACGACGATGAACATTATGACCGGATATCTGGGAGCCACATCAGGCGAGATCCTGATAAATGGACATGATATTCTAAGAGAGCCCCAGGAGGCGAAAAAGTGCATCGGCTATCTGCCGGAACAGCCGCCCCTCTATATGGAAATGACCGTATGGGAGTATCTGAACTTTGCGGCTGAATTAAAGAAAATTCCCAAAGATGAAGTAAAAAAACAAATAGAGAAGGTTGCAAAGCTTACAAGGCTTGAGGAGGTGCAGAACCGCCTGATCCATAATCTGTCCAAAGGATACAAGCAGAGAGTGGGCCTTGCCCAGGCAATCCTGGGATTTCCGGAGATCATCATTCTGGATGAGCCTACGGTAGGGCTGGATCCTAAGCAGATCATAGAAATCCGGGAACTGATCCGTACGCTGGCCAAGAATCACACGGTAATCCTGAGTTCCCATATTCTGGCGGAAGTCCGGGAAGTCTGTGACTATATCATGATTATTGCCAAGGGAAAGCTGGTAGCCAGCGACACGCCAGAGAATCTGGAGAATCTTATGAGCGGCACAGGCCATGTGGAACTGGAGGCTAAGACATCCATGGAGAAGGCAAGGGCTATCCTAAAGGAGATTCCCCAAATCAGCAAGGCCGAGTACCAGGAAGAGACGAAAGAGAGCGTTACCGTGCGGATAGAGTCAGAAGGGCAGTCAGACATCCGGGAGCAGTTATTCTTTGCGTTCGCGAAGGAAGGGATTCCGCTTCTGACTCTGAAGTTGAACAAGTCCACGCTGGAAGACATCTTCCTTGAACTGACGCAAGGGGATAAAGCGCAGGGCAGCGATTCTGCGGAAAGTCAGGACTTCCAGGAAAATATAGAAGACAGCAAGGAGGAAAAGACGGATGAGAGCGATATATAAAAGAGAACTAGGCGCCTATTTTCATTCCATGATCGGCTATGTATTTATTGCATTTCTGGTGGCATTTACAGGAATTTACTTTATGGCGTACAACCTGAATTATGGGTATCCATATTTTTCTTATGTCTTATCGGGAATTCTTTTTGTGTTCATGATAGCGATTCCCATTCTTACGATGAGAAGTTTCGCGGAGGACAAAAAGAGCAAGACAGACCAGCTGCTTTTGACGTCGCCGGTCAGCCTGTTTAAGATCGTGATGGGCAAATACCTGGCGATGGCTTCTATTCTGGCAATCCCGTGCGTAATATATCTGATATTCCCATGGATTATCAAGGCCCAGGGCACGGCGTATATTCTGGTTGATTACTTGTCCATCCTGATGTTCTTTCTGCTGGGATGCGTCTACATCTCCATCGGCATGTTCATCTCGTCTTTGACGGAGAGCCAGATTATCGCGGCGATCGGGACCTTCGGAATCCTGGTTCTTCTGTACTTATGGAATGGAATCCTGGATTTCCTTCCTTCCTCAGCGCTGGCAAATGTAATCGGAGCCATCCTGATCCTGACCCTTGTGGTGGCAGGAATCTGGCAGATGACGAAGAACTGGATGATCAGCGGCGCGCTGGAGGCTGTGGTCATCGCAGGGGGCGTGATTTCCTATATCGTCAAATCAAGCTTGTGGGAGAATGCCCTGTCACAGATTCTGGGAAGACTGGATCTGACAAAGGCCTTTGCCAGTATTGCGTCCGACCGTCTGCTGGACATCAGCGGCATTGTCCTGTACTTGTCGCTGATTGGCATATTCATCTTTTTAACTATGCAGATGATACAGAAAAGACGTTGGAGTTAGGAGGGGCTTATGTTAGAAAAGATAAAAAAGACATTCCAGAATCGGACTTCCAGGAACGGCAGTTACAGCGTAGGACTGATCGCGCTGGTCGTAGGCATTGTAGTGGTTATCAATCTGATCGCCGCCCAGTTGCCGGAGAATATCCGCAAGATAGACATCAGCGACAACAAGATTTATGAGATATCCAAGACGAGCAAAAAGATATTGGAAAAATTGGATCATAAAGTCACTTTCAAAGTATTTGCAGAAAAAGATTCCGCGGATGAAAGAATCCGGACATTTCTTAAGAAGTATGCCGCTCTTTCAGATCAGATCAAGGTGGAATGGGTAGACCCGGTGCTTCATCCTTCTGCACTCAAGGACAACAATGTAGAAGCCAATACGATACTGATTTCCTGCAAAGATACCGGAAAGACCACGACGGTGGCCTTTGATAAGATCATCGTGGTGGATGAATACTCTTACTATACGACTGGAAGCGCCACCGAGTCAGAGTTTGACGGGGAAGGGCAGCTTACCAGCGCCATTCATTATGTGACCAGCGATACCCAGAAAAAGATGTATTATACAACGGGACACGGGGAGAGCACATTTTCCTCCTCGGTATCAGAACTTCTGGATAAGAATAATATGTCGGAGGAAGAAGTGAATCTTCTGATGGCCGGAAAGGTACCGGATGACTGCGACCTTCTGTTCCTCTACGGACCGGTCAAAGATATTACAGAAGAAGAAAGCACAATGCTTGCGGACTACATGTCCAAAGGCGGAAAGGTATTTCTGATTCTGGGAGATGCAAAAGAGGATACGCCGAATCTGAAGAAATTCCTTGCGGAGTATGGCATGGAGCAGGCGGACGGGTACATTGCGGATATGCAGAGGTGCTACCAGGGGAACTATTACTATATCTTCCCGGAAATCAGCGCATCCGGCGATATGGCGGAAGGACTGGATACGGACATGGTGCTTCTTTCCAATGCCCACGGGATGAATCTGACGGATCCGGCAAGGGATACCATTTCCGTGACGCCGTTTATGAGTACTTCCTCCAACGCATATGCGGTGACCCAGGAGGCGCAGAAGGAAGGATCCTATACGCTGGGGGCGGTTGCCACGGAAAGCCTTTCGTCTGATGAAGGAAGCGATGCGGACAAGGATGAAAGCGCATCCGGCAGCGGCGGGGAGGAAAAGCAGGCAAGGCTGACCGTCATATCCGCAGAAAGCCTGATTGACGCGCAGATTACGGACGCATTTACAACGCTGGAGAATCTGAATCTATTCATGAACGCAGTGTCAGCCAACTTTGATGACGTGCAGAATGTGGCAATTGAGCCAAAGAGCCTGGAGGTAACTTATAATACCATGCAGCATGCCGGCCTCATCAGCCTTCTATTGATATTCGGCATCCCGTTTATCATACTGGTCTATGGATTGGTAAAATGGTGGAAGAGAAGAAAAGCATAGGGAGAAGGTGGGGCGTTATGAAGCAGAAAAAGACGATGGTAATATTAATCCTGATCCTGGCAGTCCTGGCCTCCATATATGGCGGCCTGAAGGCCTGGGGCAAGAAGGCTGCCGAAAAAGAAGCAGGAGCGGCAGCAGAAAAGATCACGGTCATGGATCTTAAGAATCTGTCCTCATTTTCTTATTCGAATGGCCAGGAGACCATGAGTTTTGTCAAGGAAGATGGAACCTGGAAACTGGAAGATGATAAAGAAATCCGGCTGAACCAGAGTACCGTAGAAAGTATCGGGGAGGCCGCCGCGGACCTTGCGGCAGTCCGGGAGTTAAAAGAGCCGGATGATCTGGATGATTATGGCCTTACGAAGCCTTCTTATACGATTGACCTGACGACAGAAGACGGCGATAAGGAAACCTTGTATGTGGGGGATGCGGCGGGAGAGGATTACTATGCCATGACAGAGGGGACGCAGAAAGTATACACCATTTCCGGCAGCCTGGTATCCGCCCTCCAGTTTGACCTGTCTGGCCTGGCCCAGCTGGATGTGGTGCCGGCTATCAGCAGCGGCAGTCTGAAGAAAGTAAAGATCACGGAAAATGGGGAGACGACGACCTACAAAGAAGAGGATGAACTGGCGGAACTGGCTGGAGGATTCGGGGCATTGACCCTGACCGAATGCGCGGACTATCATGTGACGGACGAAGAATTAAGCGCCTACGGGCTGGACGAGGCAAGCCGCGTCACGGCGGAGGCGGCCTATAAAGATGCCCAGTCAGGGAAAAAGAAAACATTTACCGTCTACATCGGCAAAATGAGTGAAGATGGCGCCAGCAGATATGTAATGGTGAAAGATTCCAAGATGGCCTATAAGGTAAGCCAGGATGTGGTATCCAACATGATCACTGTGAGCCAGGAGGACGCAAAAGAATAAAAAATACTGGATAATAAAATCCCTTCCTGTATAATAAAGGAGAGAGAATATACGGGAGGGAGAACATTGAGGAAAGATACAACCAGCACCATCAAGCGCGCGGAGCGCTTTCAGATTATACTAATTGGAGAAGGAATACTGGTAGGCGGCATCGGAGGGCTGGTGGTGCTTCTGTACCGGATGTGTCTGGAATACGCCGGCAAATGGCTGAATATGATTCTGGAATATGCCAGGCAAAGCCCGATAAGAATTGCCGCATGGTTCCTGATCCTGATTGCGATGGCCTGGCTTGTCGGGAAACTGGTGAACTATGAGCCGATGATATCCGGGAGCGGCATCCCTCAATTGGAGGGAGAGATGGTAGGCAAGCTGGAGCAGAAATGGTGGAAGGTCTTACCAGCCAAGTTCGTAGGAGGATTCTTATGCCTGCTGGGAGGACTTGCGCTGGGGAGGGAAGGCCCGTCCATCCAGTTGGGCGCTATGGTAGGAAAAGGAATCTCCCGGGGGATGGACAGAGGGAAGACAGAGGAAAGGTTCCTCCTGACCTGCGGGGCCAGCGCCGGCCTTTCAGCTGCGTTCCATGCACCGCTTGCCGGGGTCATGTTTTCGCTGGAAGAAGTGCACAAGAACTTTTCCGTGTCCGTGCTTCTGTCGGTCATGACAGCCTCGTTGACGGCAGATTTTCTTTCTTCTACCGTTTTGGGCATAGATTCTGTCTTCCAGTTTGACATTGTAAAGGCCCTGCCACAGGAGTATTACTGGATGATCGTGGCGCTTGGAATTGTTCTTGGCGCTACGGGAGCGTTCTATAACTGGTTTACGCTGAAAGTCCAGTCCCTTTATAACAATGCCAAATTTTTAAATACTACGACAAAGCTCATCATTCCGTTTGTCTGTGCGGGAATTCTTGGATTTACGGCGCCGGAACTTCTGGGAAGCGGACATGCCTTGATTGAATATCTTACCAATACGGATGTGATGCTGGGAACGGTCCTGTTTATCCTGATAGGCAGATTCCTCTTCTCAGCCGTCAGTTTCGGTTCGGGGGCTCCGGGAGGCATCTTCTTTCCGCTGCTGGTGCTGGGAGGATTCATCGGAGGAACCTTCGCCACCGTAGGGGTGCAGTTCTTCGGACTGGATGCAATGTATATCAACAACTTCGTACTGCTTGCGATGGCCGGATACTTTGCGGCGATCGTGCGCGCGCCCCTTACCGGGATCATCCTGATCTTTGAGATGACCGGCTCCCTGAGCCAGATGCTGTCCCTGTCCATCGTATCCATCGTGGCCTATATTGTGGCTACGCTTTTAAAGTCCAAGCCAATCTATGAAAGCCTGCTGGAACGCCTGCTGGAGCGGCAAGGCCAGAAAGTATCCAAAGACCATGGCCAGAAAGTACTGACAAACTTTGTGGTGCGCCAGGGCTCCAGGCTGGAAGATACGACGATCAGCGAGATTGAATGGCCCAACAACTGCCTGCTTGTGGCAATCCAGAGGGGAGCAGATGAAATCATTCCCAAAGGCAGGACCAGGCTGCAGGTAGGAGACGTGATCGTAACCATGACGGACGAACGAGACATCAGCACCGTGCATGACCGAATGGAACGGCTGTGCAGCGATATGTTCTAGGGGAGTGTTTATAGAAAAATACAATTCTATAATATTTTCTCCTTGCAATCGAGAAATCGGTGTGCTAACATATAAAACAAATTTTAAACAATAAAGCGATGAAAGAGACTCTGTTCTTTGGAACTTGACAGGAATGAGGCGTCACCGACTGAGAGCGCCGCTTGAGGAATAAGAACAATAGGGAACACTCTGGAGCAGACCGTCTGAACTTAAGTAGGCCGGTACGTAGGCACACGTTACGTGCAAGAGAGGAGCCAAGTCACATAAAAGGTCACAAGGCTCAAAGCGGGTGGTACCGCGGATAGCAAAGAAGATATCCGTCCCGGGAGAGATACAAACAGTATCCCTCCTTGGGACGGTTTTTTTCGCGTTGGCAATGAGGACTGCGTTCTTCCGGAAGCAGGAAAAGGATGCTTGCATACTTTTTTCTGCTTTTGGAAGAACATAGGGCGAAGCCCGCGACTGAACGGCGAAGCCGTGAGGTTGCGCAGTCCGGAGTAGTGGGAAGAACATAGGGCGCCACAATCCAAAACCAACATTGCAATTCGTCCCGGAAAAGAAAAGGAGGACAAAATGGAATATTTAACAGGAGTAAGGCACAAGGACACTTTAGAAATCAGCGAATTACGGAAGCAGGCGCAGCCAGGCCAGACAGTCAAAGTAAACGGCGCGGTGCATGCCATCCGGAATATGGGGACAGTGGCATTCGTCATCCTGAGAAAACGGGAGGGGCTTCTTCAGGGAGTATACGAAGAGGGCACCGCAAAGTTTGACTTGAAAGATATCAAGGAGGCTGCCACAATAGAGGTAGAGGGCGTGCTTGAAGAAAATGAAAAGGCTCCGGGCGGCATAGAGATACGGATGGAGAATCTGAAGATCTTAAGCCAGCCCAAGGCCGAGATGATGCCGCTGGCCATTTCCAAGTGGAAGCTGAACACGTCTCTGGAAGCAAAGTTAAATTACCGTTCCATTTCTCTTAGAAACATAAGAGAGCGTGCCAAATTCAGAATCCAGGAAGGATTGACGCGTGCTTTCCGGGACTTCCTTTACAGTCAGGGATTTACGGAGATTCATACGCCAAAGATTGGAGCGAAAGGTGCGGAAGGCGGCGCGAATATCTTCAAGCTGGAATATTTCCACAGGCCTGCGGTTCTTGCCCAGAGCCCCCAGTTCTATAAGCAGATGATGGTCGGCGTATTTGACAGAGTATTTGAGACAGCCCCGGTATTCCGGGCAGAGAAGCACAATACCAAGCGTCACCTGAATGAATACACCAGCCTGGACTTTGAGATGGGCTATATCGATGGGTTCGAGGATATTATGGCGATGGAGACCGGGTATCTGCAATATGCAATGGAACTGCTGAAAAAAGATTATGCGCAAGAACTCAAGATCCTTGGCATCACGCTTCCAGAGGTGGAGAAAATTCCAGCGGTAAAATTCAGCGATATTAAAGAAAAGGTGTCTGAGAAGTATGGTCATAAGATGAGGAATCCTTTTGACCTGGAGCCGGAAGAAGAGCAGCTGATCAGCCAGTATGCCAAGGAAGAATGGGGCAGCGACTTTGTGTTCGTGACACATTACCCGTCCAAGAAGCGCCCCTTCTATGCGATGGATGATCCAAAGGATCCCAGATATACGCTGAGTTTTGATCTGCTGTTCAGAGGAATGGAAATTACGACAGGCGGGCAGCGCATTCACGATTATGAGATGCTGGCTGAGAAGATTAAGGCAAGGGGCATGTCCCAGGAAGGAATGGAGCAGTACCTGGATACTTTCAAGCATGGCATGCCGCCGCACGGAGGAATCGGCATTGGCTTGGAGCGTCTAACCATGAAACTGATTGGGGAGGACAATGTAAGAGAGACTACGCTCTTCCCAAGAGACTTGAGCAGGCTGGAGCCATAAGAGAGGCTTCAGAGGTATAGGAGAGGAAAAATATGTTTGGCAGAAAGTGTACGTTATGCGGGGGGAAGCTTGACGGAAGAGGGATCTGTACAGAATGCGGCTTGGATAATAATAAGGCGGATAAGAATTATAAGATTAATGAAAGCAGTTGCGACGATATGCCGCTTACGCATGTCCACGAGGAGCCAAAAAGGCAGAAGGCAAAGCCTCGGCAAGAGAATATAAAACAGCGGGCTCAAGGGATGCAAAGCCAGAATACGCAGAGCCGGAATCCACGGCAGGATCAAGGACAGCATGAGGCGCCATATGGCTGGCAGCCTCAGAGAATGGAGGAGACGCAGCAGAGGAAGATCAGCAGCCGGCAGGCCGCAGAAGCCAAAAAACAGAACAAAGGCAAGAAGATTTTCACGATCCTTACGATTATTCTTACGGTTGCGGGAATCTTGATTGGCATTGGAGAAGACCGAAGCAGCGAGACATTGGAGCCATCGGGAACGGATGCGGCAGATCATTATGATCCTTACGCCTATGTGACGAGAGAACTCTCCGAGCAAGGCGAATCTGTAGAATATAGCCTGACATCCGGGAATTATATTGTAGGGGTGCATATTCCGGAAGGAACCTATGAGGCATTTCCGCAGGATGATTTTGACGCAGTCAGGGTAGATGATGATGAAAACGGGATCTACTTGTTTGAATATACACAAGGAGAAACGGACACGATTAAGGATATCCGTCTGTATGAGGGCGCGACCCTGACGATCACGAGCAAGGATATCATCACCTTGAAATCCAAGAATGCCCAGGACTTAGATATGGCAGTCGAGGCGAACCCTCTGACAGAAGGAGTTGAACTGGCATCCGGCGAAACCAAGACCGCAGGGGTGGATTTCGCTCCGGGCATCTACGATGTGGAATTGACAAGCGGCTATGGAATCGTAGAAGTACAAATCTATGGTGAAGGCGGACAAGAATGGGACTATGTGGGGCTTGATCTCGAAGAAGATGGAATGGATGGAAGTTCCTTCCGATATCTGGTGCTTCCGGAACAGGCAACCATATTCTGCAAAGACGACCTCTCCGTGACACTGACGCCAAGCGAAAAGATAGAGTCAACAGATTATTTCAGTTTTTATCAATGATAGAAGGAGGCAGTTATGGCACATAAAATATCAGACGAGACCATTGAATATGTAGGAATTCTGGCAAAACTCGAATTGTCGGGCCAGGAGAAGGAAGACGCGAAGGCCGATATGGAGAAAATGCTGGATTATATAGATACGTTAAATGAACTGGACACGGAAGGGATAGAACCGATGTCCCATGTATTTCCTATTAAAAACGTATTCCGCGAAGATGTGGTGACGAACGAGGACGGAAGCAAGGATACGCTGGCCAATGCGCCGCTTCAGAAGAACAACAGTTTCAAAGTACCAAAGACAATCGGTTAGGAGGGTGCGGATACAATGAATATTATGAGCATGACAGCAGTGGAAATAGGAAAAAAGATCAGATCGAAAGAAATATCGGTAGCAGAGGCCGTAAAAGCATCTTTGAGCCAGATAGAAAAGGCAGAGGAAAAGATTCACAGTTTTGTGACGGTTGACAGGGAAGGCGCCCTCAAACGTGCGGAAAAGATCCAGAAGCAGCTGGAGGAAGGCAGCCTTACAGGCCCTCTGGCGGGAGTGCCGGTGGCGATCAAGGATAATCTTTGTACCGAGGATATGCTTACTACCTGCAGTTCTAAGATTCTGGAAAACTTTAAGCCCACATATACAGCAGAGGCAGTAAGGAATCTGGAAAAGGCGGGGGCAGTGATCATTGGCAAGACCAATATGGATGAATTTGCCATGGGAAGTACGACAGAGACCTCTTATTTTGGAGAGACCAGGAATCCATGGAATCTAAAGCATGTACCGGGCGGCTCCTCCGGCGGCTCCTGCACAGCGATAGCAGCGGAAGAATGCGCGTTTGCGCTTGGTACTGATACCGGCGGGAGCATTCGCCAGCCTAGTTCCTATTGCGGCGTTGTGGGGATCAAGCCTACGTATGGCACGGTATCCCGTTATGGTCTGGTGGCCTATGGCTCATCTCTGGACCAGGTTGGGCCGATCGCGAAGGATGTGACGGACTGCGCGACGATTCTGGAAGCGATCGCTTCTCATGACCCGAAGGATAGCACGTCGATTGACCGGAACACATATGCCTATCCGGGAAGAGAAGAAGGAATCAAGGGCTATGATTTTACCGGCGCTCTGGTGGATGATGTGAAGGGGATGAGAATTGGCATCCCACAGGATTATTTCGGAAAAGGGCTGGATCAGGAAGTCAAGGAACGGATTCTGAGCGCAGTAAAAGTATTGGAGGAAAAAGGCGCGGTTGTGGAGGAATTCGATCTCAGCCTTGTGCAGTATGCGGTTCCTGCCTATTACGTGATCGCTTCAGCGGAGGCAAGTTCCAATCTGTCCCGCTTTGACGGAGTGAAATATGGATACCGCACGGAGGAATACAAAGGACTTCACAATATGTACAAAAAAACCCGCTCGGAGGGATTTGGCTCCGAGGTAAAACGAAGGATCATGCTGGGTTCCTTTGCGCTTAGTTCCGGCTATTATGACGCTTATTATCTGAAGGCATTGAAGACAAAGGCTCTTATTAAACAAGCGTTTGACAAGGCTTTTGAGAAATACGATGTGATTGTGGCGCCAGCTGCGCCTACAACAGCGCCGGAATTAGGAAAGAGCCTGAGCGATCCGATGAAAATGTATCTGGCGGATGTCTATACTGTTTCCGCTAACCTGGCCGGCCTTCCTGGAATCAGCGTACCGGTGGGGATGGATTCAAAGGGGCTTCCCGTGGGAATGCAGCTGCTTGGCAACTGCTTTGAGGAGCATAAGATCCTTCGGGCAGCATACGCATACGAACAGACGAGGCCTTATGAAAGGCCTGGCTTTGTAAAGGACATGGCAGGGCAGGAAGCTGCCCGGGCGGATAAAAGCAAGAAAGGGGGCAGATAATCATGACCAGACAGTATGAAACGGTGATCGGACTGGAAGTCCATGTGGAATTAGCAACTAAGACCAAGATCTTCTGCTCCTGCAGCACGCAGTTCGGGGGCGCGCCCAATACGCACACCTGCCCGGTGTGTACTGGCATGCCGGGGTCTCTTCCGGTTCTGAACAGGCAGGTGGTAGAGTATGCTATGGCAATCGGCCTTGCCACCAACTGCGAGATAGCCAGGGAATGCAAATTTGACCGCAAGAATTATTTCTATCCGGACAATCCGCAGAACTACCAGATATCCCAGCTGTATCTGCCGATTGCAAGAAACGGATATGTGGAGATCGAAGCAGGGGACATTAAGAAAAAGGTACGCATCCATGAGATGCACATGGAAGAAGACGCAGGAAAGCTGATCCACGACGAATGGGATGACACCTCGCTGGTGGATTATAACCGAAGCGGCGTCCCGCTGGTGGAGATCGTATCCGAGCCGGATATGCGCTCAGCGGAAGAGGTGATCGCTTACCTGGAGAAACTGCGCACCATCATCCAGTATCTGGGGGCATCCGACTGCAAGCTGCAGGAAGGCTCCATGAGAGCGGACGTCAACCTGTCTGTCCGGGAAGTCGGCAGAGAGGAATTTGGCACCCGGACGGAGATGAAGAATCTGAACTCCTTTAAGGCCATAGCCAGGGCGATCGAAGGCGAACGCCGGCGCCAGATAGAACTTCTGGAAGAAGGGAAAGAAGTAGTCCAGGAAACACGCAGGTGGGATGACAACAAAGAGGCCTCCTATGCCATGCGTTCCAAAGAAGACGCGAAGGATTACCGCTATTTTCCAGAACCCGACCTGGTTCCCGTGACCATCAGCGATGAATGGATCGAGGAAGTAAGATCAAGACAGCCGGAACTGCGGGCAGAGAAACTAGAAAGATATAGGAAGGAATTTGATATTCCTCAGTATGACGCGGAGATTATCACAAGTTCCAAGCATATGGCGGATATCTTCGAAGCGGCCACGGCTATCTGCAAAAAGCCAAAGAAAGTATCCAACTGGCTGATGGTTGAGACCCTCCGCCTCCTGAAGGAGCATGATATGCAGCCGGAAGATATCCGGTTCTCGCCGGAGAATCTCGCAGCGCTGATCGAACTTGCCGACGCGGGAACCATCAACAGTTCCGTGGCAAAAGAGGTATTTGAAAAGATATTTGAAGAGGACGTAGATCCAAAAGACTACGTAGAGAAGCACGGACTTAAGACGGTGAATGACGAAGGCGCGCTTATGGAAGTGCTGACGCAGGTGATCGCAGAGAATCCGAAGGCTGTCGCTGATTTTAAGAACGGGAAAGAAAAAGCCCTGGGAGCCCTCGTGGGACAGACGATGAAGGCCATGAAAGGCAAGGCGGATCCGGGACTGGCAAGCCAGAAGTTAAGAGAGATGTTAAGTTAGTATTAGACAGAAGCGGCTGCCATGTGTTACAATTCTTGAGTAATATCATGGAATATAAAATACGATGAATAGAAAAGGAGAAGTCATATGGGAGGTTTTTTTGGCGTAGCGTCAAAGAATGATTGCGTATTAGAACTTTTTTATGGAGTAGATTATCACTCGCATCTTGGAACCAGACGAGGAGGTATGGCAACACACGGCAAGGCTGGATTCAACCGTGCGATCCACAACATTGAGAACTCGCCGTTCCGTACGAAATTCGAGCGTGATGTGGAAGAGATGGAGGGAAATCTTGGAATCGGCTGTATCTCGGACTTTGAGCCGCAGCCCCTGCTGATACAATCCCATCTTGGCAGTTTTGCCATCACGACGGTCGGCAAGATCAACAATTTTGATGAATTGCTGGGGCGTGTTTATAAGGATGGCCATTCTCATTTCCAGGAGATGAGCGGCGGGCAGGTCAATGCCACGGAACTGGTGGCATCCCTTATCTGTAAGAAGCCAACGATTGTGGAGGGAATCCAGTATGTACAGGAGATCATAGACGGCTCCATGACGCTTCTGCTCATGACAGAGGACGGGCTATACGCCGCGAGGGACCGCTATGGAAGGACTCCGCTTGCTATCGGGCATAAAGAAGACGCGTACTGCGTTTCTTTTGAAAGCTTTGCTTACATCAATCTGGGCTATTCGGACTATAAAGAACTAGGCCCAGGGGAGATCGCATTTATCACTCCAGAAGGGGTGGAAACCCTGAGCGCTCCAAAAGAAGAGATGAAGATATGCTCCTTTTTGTGGGTATACTATGGATATCCGACCTCCTCATATGAGGGAGTCAATGTAGAAGAGATGCGCTACAAATGCGGGAGCATGCTGGCAAAAAGAGATGGAGATTCCGTACATCCCGACGTGATCGCCGGCGTGCCGGATTCTGGTATCGCGCACGCGATCGGATACGCCAATGAGGCAGGCATTCCATATGCAAGGCCTTTCATTAAGTATACGCCTACCTGGCCGCGGTCATTTATGCCGCAGAACCAGAGCCAGCGTAATCTGATCGCCAGGATGAAGCTGATTCCGGTACCGGCCCTGATCGAGGATAAGAAACTATTGTTGATCGACGATTCCATCGTGCGTGGAACCCAGCTTCGGGAGACTACAGAATTCCTGTACAATAGCGGGGCAAAAGAAGTGCATGTCCGTCCGGCGTGCCCGCCTCTTCTATACGGCTGCAAGTATCTGAACTTTTCACGTTCCAAGTCAGAATTAGAACTGATAACGAGACGTGTCATAAAGGAACAAGAAGGAGAAGACTGCCCTCAGGAAGTATTGGACGAGTATGCGGATCCTTGCTCCTGCCGCTACGCAAAGCTGATCGAGGAGATCCGCAAGCGGCAGAACTTTACGACGCTGCGCTATCACAGGCTGGATGACCTGATCGCATCCATTGGCATCGAGCCGTGCAAGTTATGTACTTATTGCTTTGATGGAAAAGAATAGAAGAATAAGAAATATTTTAAGGGAGAGCAATAGAAGGCTCTCCCTTTTTAACGCGTGATCAGTTATTTGCTAATGGCATAGGTCAATATATAATCATCCATGACAAACCCATTTCCGATGTCCGCCACCTGCTCATCCGTAATCTTAAATCCCAGATGATCATAGATGGCCAGGGTATTGTCATTGTGCTTATTACAGGTGAGGTAGATCTTAGAAAGGCCTCTTTCACGGCAAAGATTTACAAGGAACTGGAAGGCTTCTGTTGCCAGATGGCATCCGCGGAATTCCTTTTTGACATACAGCTTGCTTAGGAAAAGCGCGTCCGCTTCCTGGTGAATGCCGGTATAGCCTGCCATGGCATGCGAACGATAGATCTGAAAATATTCATAGCCGTCATGTTCAATCTGCGCTTTGATGGCAGGATAGGATTGGAACTTATCTACCATATAGTCCACCTGCTCCTTGCCGATGATTGGCGTAAAATGCTGATGCCATATCTCTTCCGCTAATATGGCGATGTCCTGTATCTCGCTGTCAGACTTGGCGGGACGTATTTCTGTCGTGTTCATATTCTTGGCTCCTGTTCTTTAGAATAGTTTTATAAATAAGTCAATTCTCTTCTGCTATTATAAGTGATATAATAAAAAGATACAATAATGAATTCAGAGGTCGGAGGAAGGCAATGGACAGGTTTGTGTCATTAGAGGGCGTGAAAAAGATATACAATATGGGCGAGGTTAAGATCATGGCCGCCGCGGGAATCGACTTCCAGATCAAGAAGGGCGAATTCGCGGTAGTGGTAGGGCCAAGCGGCGCGGGCAAGACCACGGTCCTTAACATTCTGGGGGGGATGGACACGGCGACGGAAGGAAAGGTCCTGGTGGATGGACAGGATATTGCGACCTATTCCCAGAAGCAGCTTACCGCGTACCGAAGGGATGACATTGGCTTTGTATTCCAGTTCTACAATCTGATCCCCAACCTGACCGCGCTTGAGAATGTGGAACTGGCGCTGCAGATATGCAAGGATCCGATGGACGCGGCAGACGTACTGGAAGAAGTGGGATTGGGGGAGCGGCTGAACAACTTTCCGGCACAGCTCTCCGGAGGGGAGCAGCAAAGAGTATCGATCGCCAGGGCATTGGCGAAGAATCCGAAGCTTCTGCTGTGCGACGAGCCTACAGGGGCGCTGGATTACAATACAGGAAAGGCTATTCTTAAACTGCTGCAGGATACCTGCCGCAACAAGGGAATGACGGTCATACTCATTACGCATAATTCAGCGATAGCGCCGATGGCGGACCGCGTGATAAAGATCAAGAACGGAAAAGTTTCGGACATTATAGAGAATAAATATCCTGTATCGGTTGAGACGATAGAGTGGTAGAGGTGGCGCATGGGAACAAAGTCTACGCGAAAAGATTTTTATATGGAGATAAGAAAGAGTTCAGGGCGTTTTATATCAATCCTGTTTATTGTGGCGCTCGGAGTTGCTTTCTTTTCTGGGATACGCTCCTCCGAGCCGTCAATGCGGATAACCGGAGATGCATATTTCGATGGCGCGAATCTTTTTGATATTAAGACGGTAAGCACGCTGGGTATTACGAAAGATGATATCCGGGCGCTTCAAGAGGTAGACAATATGGCGAAGGCCGAAGGCACATACAGCGCGGATTTCCTAAGCAATACGGAAGATGAGCAGTATGTCCTTCACGTGATGGCGCTGCAAAAAGATATGAATGAGGCGGCGGTGACGGATGGCAGGCTTCCAAAGAAGATTGGGGAATGCCTGGCGGACGACGAGATGGGATACAAGGTGGGCGATAAGATTACGCTAAAGTCGGGAACCAGCGATCCGGTCTCAGATACGTTAAAGACAGAGAAGCTTACGGTAGTCGGAACCGGAAGCAGTCCTTGCTATATCTCCTTTGGCAGAGGCAGCGCCACCATCGGGACCGGAAGCATAGATGGATTCCTGATCGTCCCGGAACAGACGTTTGACATGCCGGCCTATACGGAAGCTTATGTGCAGGTGGCAGGGGCAAAGGAATTGACGACCTATACGCAGGCCTATGATAAAAAGATCGAAGAGGTTATGGATGGGATAGAAGACATTACCGGGGACCGGGGCAAGATACGAAGGCAGCAGCTGCTGGATGATGCCAATGCCGAACTTGACAAAGCCAAGGATGAACTTGCGAAAGGAAAAGAAGAATCTGACCAGAAACTAGGCGATGCGGCCAATGCTATTGCCAATGGCGAGCAGCAGTTAGGCGATGCCCGGGCGAAGATAGAGGACGGCAAGAGCCAGATTGCCGATGCAAAGGCAACCTTGAATTCCAAGCAGAAGGAACTGGACAATGCAAAGGCGGAGTATGAGGCTGGCTTGGCAAAGTTTCAGGAGGGAAAGGCCGCCTATGAGCAGGGCGCGGCAGAGTTTGCCGCAGGCAAGCCGGCGGCGCAGGAACAGATCCGGCAGGGAGAAGAAGGGCTGGCTGTGTTCCGTCAGCAGCTGGATCAGGGATGGAGCGGATATAACCAGCTTCTGGAGAACATAAAAGGGATGGAGGACAATCCCATGGATCCATCGGAGCCCGGATATGATGAATGGCTCCAGACCTTGGGAGGACTAAAGGAGCAGGCAGATGCGACAAATCAGCAGCTTAGCGCGCAGGAAGAAGAATATGCCAAGCAGTCTGCCAAACTTGAAGGGGCGAAAAAGCAGTTAAGCGATGGCGAGCAGAAACTTCAGGATACGAAGGCCGCTCTGGATGGCAGCGAACAGCAGCTTAGCCAGGCCTCTGCCCAGATAAAGTCTGGGCAGGAGCAGATTGATGCCGGATGGCAGGAACTCCATTCGAAGGAGGCTGCGCTGACCGATGGCGAGAATGAACTGAACGCTAAGGCTGCGGAACTGGAAGATGCCAAGAAGGAATATGAAGACGGCAAGGCCAAAGCCGAGGCCGAGATAGAAGACGGCGAGAAGAAGATCAGCGATGCGGAAAGGGAGATTGCCGATATCGAGAAGCCCAAATGGTTCGTCTACGACAGAAGTTCTCTGCCGGAGTTCTCCGGATACGGAGAGAATGCTGACCGGATGCGGGCCATAGGAAAGGTGTTCCCGGTCATCTTCTTTCTGGTAGCCGCGCTGATCAGCCTTACCAGCATGACCCGCATGGTGGAGGAGCAGCGCACCGCGATCGGAACCATGAAGGCGCTGGGCTATGACAAATTCGCCATTGCGTCCAAATATCTGGGCTACGCCCTTCTGGCGACGGTGGGCGGAAGCGTGATCGGCGTGCTGGTAGGTGAAAAGATCCTTCCCTTCATCATTATCTATGCGTACGAGATTATGTATCACCATATCCCGAAGATATTGGTGCCATATAACTGGCAATATGCGGCAATCGCTTCCTTTGCGGCGATCATCTGTACCATGGCGGCTACATTCCTGGCTTGCTACAGGGAGCTGGACGCGCAGCCAGCGGAATTGATGCGTCCGCCATCGCCGAAGAATGGAAAGCGGGTATTTCTGGAGCGGATAAGGATAATATGGAAGCATCTGAACTTTACATGGAAGTCTACCGTAAGGAATCTGATGCGATATAAAAAGCGTTTCTTCATGACGATATTCGGGATCGGAGGCTGTATGGCCCTGATGCTGGTTGGTTTTGGGCTTAAGGATTCCATCTTTGATATCGCGGACATCCAGTATGATGATATCCAGGTATATGACGGAAGCATCTATCTTCAGGAGAATCTGACGGATGAGCAGAAGCAGGATTTAAGGGGATTCCTTAAAAAAGACAAGGACGTGCAGCGCTTTATTGATGCTAATATGCAGAGTGTGACGCTGGTCAATGGCAAGAAGGAGCGGGAGACCTATGAATGCGTATTGGAAGATCCGGGAAAAATGGATCAGTACATCCATCTGCGGGACCGCAAGACCAAGAAAGCCTACGAACTATCGGATGAGGGGGCGATCATAAGCGAGAAGACCGCCAAACTGCTGGATGTAAAAGTGGGGGACAGCGTCTACATCAAGGATGAGAAGGATGGAAATAAAGAAGTAAAGATCGAGCATATCTGTGAGAATTATATGGGGCACTATCTCTACATGACGCCAAAATATTATGAGAAAGTGTACAATGAGAAGCCGGATTATAACAGCATATTCTTTGCCGCCAAGGATTCTTATACGAAGAAGCAGCTGGAGAAGGCCGGAGAAAAGATTGTGGCGGAGGATGCGGTGCTCAGTGTTGGCTATATGCATGACATAGAGAAGCAGCTGGACGATATGCTAAAGAGTTTGAACCTGGTAATCGTTGTCCTCATCATCTCGGCAGGAATGCTGGCCTTTGTCGTGCTTTATAATCTGAATAATATTAATATTACGGAAAGGCAGAGGGAGTTGGCCACGCTTAAAGTGCTGGGATTCTACAATCCGGAAGTGGCAGTCTATGTGTACAGGGAAAATATCATCCTGACATTTGTGGGAGCGGCTGTCGGGGCAGTTCTTGGAAGGATTCTCCATTTGTTCGTGATCCAGACGGTAGAAGTGGACGCCGCCATGTTCGGACGCAACATCAATCTGCCCAGCTATTTGTACAGCCTGGCGTTTACCGTGGCGTTTTCCTTTATCGTCAATGGAGTGATGTATTTTAAACTCCGGAAGATCGATATGGTTGAGTCATTAAAGAGTGTTGAATAGGATTATATTTTAAAAGGACTCTTAAAAGAAAATTTATGTTTTCATGGAAATTGTTAGCACTCTTTTTAAAAGAGTGCTAATTTTCTATTGACTTTTGAATTTCTCCGTATTATCATAACTGATAGATAATCAAGCGGGAGATAGCCGCAAAAAATATTACAAAGAATTAGGAGTGATAAAGATGGCAGCAAAAAAAGGCAGTTTATCTATCAGCAGTGAAAACATATTTCCAATTATAAAGAAATGGGTGTACTCAGACCATGACATTTTCGTGCGCGAAATGGTATCCAATGGATGCGACGCGATCACGAAACTTAAGAAGCTGGATATGATGGGAGAATACCAGCTTCCGGATGGCTATAAGCCCAGCATCAAGATTGAGGTAAATCCAGAAGAAAAGACGCTGAAGTTCACAGACAATGGTATCGGAATGACGGCTGACGAGGTAGAGGAATATATTACCCAGATCGCGTTCTCCGGAGCTACAGAGTTCCTGGAAAAGTATAAGGACAAGACGACGGAAGACGATATGATCGGCCATTTCGGATTGGGATTCTATTCAGCCTTCATGGTAGCGGATGAAGTGCATATTGACACGCTGTCTTATAAGGAAGGCGCTACCCCGGTTCACTGGGTAAGCAATGGCGGCACGGAATATGAGATGGAAGATGGCACCAAGGCAGAGGTAGGATCCACCATGACACTGTACTTGAATGAAGACAGCCTGGAATTTGCCAATGAGTACCGTGTAAGAGAAGTCATCGAGAAATACTGTTCCTTCATGCCGGTTGAGATCTTCCTTTCCAAGGAAAATGCGGAACCGGAGTATGAGACCATCGATGAGGCGGATTTGAAAGAAGATGATGTAGTCATCGAGCATATTCACGAAGATGCCAAGATGGAAGAAAAGGAAAATGAAGACGGCGAAAAGGAAATGGTGGAAGTAGAGCCGGCTAAGGAAAAGGTAAAGATCCAGAAGCGTCCGGTATCCTTAAGCGACATTCAGCCTCTGTGGACGAAGCATCCGAATGAATGCACGGATGAGGACTATCTGGAATTCTACCGCAAGGTATTCCTGGACTATAAAGAGCCTCTGTTCTGGATTCACCTGAATATGGACTATCCATTTAATTTAAAGGGAATCTTATACTTCCCAAGAATCAACACCGAATATGATTCTATAGAAGGAACCATCAAGCTGTATAACAACCAGGTATTCATCGCCGATAATATCAAGGAAGTCATACCGGAATTCCTGATGGTATTAAAGGGAGTCATCGACTGCCCGGACCTTCCGCTGAACGTATCCAGAAGCGCACTGCAGAATGACGGATTTGTCAATAAGATAGCGGACTATATCTCCAAGAAAGTGGCGGATAAGCTGTCCGGAATGTGTAAGACAAAGAGAGAAGATTATGAGAAATACTGGGACAGCATCAGCCCGTTTATCAAATTCGGATGCCTTAAAGACGAGAAATTCTGCGATAAGATGAAGGATGCAATCCTCTTTAAGAATATTGATCACAAATATCTGACGCTGAAAGATTGTATAGAAGAAAACGGCGGAGAGGTAGTTGAGCCAAATGACAAGAAGGAAGAAGAGAATACTGATGGCAGCGATGAGAACAAAGTAGAAGAGATTAAGACGACGATCTACTATGTTACCGATGAAGTGCAGCAGAGCCAGTACATCAACCTGTTCAAGAGTCAGGGACAGGATGCGGTAATACTGGGACATAACATTGATTCTCCATTTATTACGCAGCTGGAGCAGCGAAACCCAGCCATCCGCTTCCAGAGGATCGACGCTGACGTGACGGATACCATTAAGGAAGAAGTGGCGGAAGAAGAGAAAGAAGAATTTAAGAAGACCTCTGACAGCCTGATTGAAATCTTCCGCAAGGAACTGGAAAATGACAAGCTGGATGTTAAGATTGAGAAACTCAAGGATGACAATATGGCAGCCATGATCACTCTGTCAGAGCAGAACCGCCGTATGCAGGAAATGATGAAGATGTACGGCATGGACGGAATGAATATGGGCGGAGAGAGCACCCTGATCCTGAATGCGAACCATCCGCTGGTACAGTACGTGGTAGAGCACAAAGACTGCGAGAATACCAGCATCATCTGCAAGCAGCTCTATGATCTGGCAATGCTGGCGCACAAGCCGTTAAGCCCGGAAGAGATGACGGCATTTGTAAAGAGAAGCAATGAGATCATGATGCTTCTGACGAAGTAGGAGAATAGAATTACAGTCTTTGACTATTTTTCTAAACGATAAGAGTCTGAGACAGTCGGCTTAATTAAGCCTTCTGCCTCAGACTCTTACATTTCATTTTATTTTTTGTATTTGCCAAATGCTTTTTCTTCATCCAGATGTACATCCTTAAAAAACATGATCAGCCATACAATAAATGCGATCACTCCCATATACTGCGATATAAAATACGAAAGGATAGCGCCAATTCCCATAATGCCCGACCAGATTAAAAAGGCATTTCTCTGGTCCCTGCTCATCCTGTCCTGGTCATACAGTTCTCTTTGATGTTTAGGAATCGTATTAAAGCCGCTGATCAATATCGCGGCCCTTCCCTTCAAAATCGTAAACAGCAAAGCCAAAAACAAAAACAGCAAACAAGAAATCCCCAAAGTAATAAATCCAACATTCATAAGAACACCCCTAACTTTGTATTTTATCTATACTAAACACAATGAATTTCAAGCCTTTTTAACGAATGAAATCTATGTAATATCACACAATCCCGGCAAACCCCCATAACTTTCCGCCCGCACTCTACGTAGAATTGCCAACAAATTGACGCAAGCCCGGGAGGGGAGGAGGGAATTCTGTAGGTAAGCGTTTGAGACGCAGAATCCATGCCTGAGATGTTGGGACGCAAAAGAGGAGTCAGCCGACGACTCTTTCGCGGCCTTACAGATCAGTGCATTAGTCGGAGTCTCAGAAAGCGTCGGAAGAATCCCCTCCTCCCCTCCCGGGCGCCCGCCAATCACCACAATTCCTACAACTCCCGCCAGTTCCCCAGCATTTTCCCTACATAAGCATCCCATTCCCGCTCCAGCGTCTTATCCATGGTAAAGGTGTGCATGGAGGTGCCGGTGATGCATTGCAGCGTTGTCCCGTCATAATGGAAGTTCAGGTACAAGCCCTGGATGTCCTCGGCCCGGCAGGCGCCAATCTGGTGCTTCTCCAGGAAAGCGGCAAAGTTTTCCGGGGCCAGCGACAGGACAATCTTGAAGCTTAGCGGGGTGCGCCTGCCTCGTATGATGGCAAAGCAAAGCTCGCGCACCTCCTTCCAGTAGGAGTGCGAGCGCGTTGGGGCGTCATCGAAGAAATCCTTCTGAAGGAAGCCATCCAGGGTGAATTTATTGAATGTGGTGATCTCGCCTTCAATAAAGGAAAACTGGTCAAAGGTTTCCTTCAGGAGAAGGTGGGCCATACAGGTCTTTGCTGATAATGTAATAACGTCCATATGAAAACTCCTTTTCTAACTCTGATTAATAGTATAGCATAGGTTTGACTTTTATAGGGAAAAACAGTACAATATTCCTATATGTGCAAATAGGGAGAAGGCAGCAGCCGTGGGAGATAGAGACAAAAGAAAAGTAAAAGAAATTGAAGAGAAAGATGCGGTGCTGCGTATCGCGGTGACGGTAGCCGTCATCCTTTTGGTCATAGGAATCATTGTTGTCGTAGTAAAGGTCCTGAATCCAAAGGCAGATACGCAGAAAGGGCTCCAGAAGCTAAAGCAGATGGAACAGACGGATGTAGCGAAGGTAGATAAGAAGATCCAGAAACTGGAGGAAGCGGAGCGGCAGGCAGACGAGGAGTGGGCCAGCCGTCCGGCAAGCGAGAAGTTTGCCAATGCGCTCGTACTGGGGGATTCCGTCACGCAGGGGCTGTCTGAATTCGGAATCCTGGACGCGGCTTATGTGCAGGCTGACCGCGGAACCGGGGTAAGCGAGGCGGCGGATAATAAGATTGAGGAACATCTTGCCAAAGCAGAAGATTTAAAGCCCCAAGTGCTGTTCCTGGCATACGGGATGAATGATATTGAGGCGACCAGGGGAGATGCCAAGGCTTTTGCCAAAACATATAAGGCGGTGCTTGACCGGCTGAAGGAATCATTGCCAGATACGAGGATATACGTCAACAGCATACTTCCTGTGAAACAGTCAGTGATCGATGAGAACGAATGGTATGGCAACATCGGCGAGTATAATAAGGCGCTGGAGGCGCTGTGCGAAAAAGAGGATGTGACGTTCATTGACAACGGAAGCCTGGTAAAGGAAGAATACTATACGGAAGATGGAATCCATATGCAGCCGGATTACTATACAGAATGGGTGAACCATATGGCGGAGGTCGCAGGTTTGTGATGAAGAAGCGGAAGATAGATTTGCTTAACATATTAAAATATGGAATGGTCGTCGTATTTATCGTCTACATCGTATTTCTCCTGTCACGGGAGGGCGGTAATGAGGTGCCGGTAAAGACGATAAGCAAGAATATCCTGGCTGTTGCCAAGACAGAAGGGATGAAGAAGGGGACGACCCAGGATTTAAAGAAATATTATAGGCTGAATGCCAGCGATTATGACGGGGTCATGCTGTATATTCCGGATGATGTCATGAGCGTGAATGAGATTCTGGTGGTCAAGCTAAAGGACAAGTCCCAGGCCGAGGCCGTGGAAGAAGCCGCAAGAAAGCGTCTGGACACCCAGAAGACAAGTTTCGAGGGCTATGGAGCGAAGCAGACAAAGCTAATTAATTCGGCGGTACTGGATAGCAGAGGCTATTATCTTTTAATGGCTGTTTCGGAGGATGCGGACAGCATCTATAGGGCTTTTAAGAAAAGTATGTAGAAGAAGGGTTAGGACGGCATGTTATTCAGTAGTATCGTTTTTTTATTTACATTTTTACCAGTGATATTAATCTTATATTATCTTGTACCAAGACGGCTGAAGAATGCGGTGCTTCTTCTTTGCAGTCTTGTTTTCTATGCCTGGGGAGAGCCGGTATATATATTCCTGATGATATTTTCCATTATATTCAACTATATCAGCGGACTTGACATTGCGAGGAATCTTAAGAACCAGCGCGCGGCCCGGGGAAGCCTGATTTTCAACCTGGTCGTGAACCTTGGAATTCTGGGATTCTTCAAATACGAAGGCTTTCTGCTGGACAGCCTGAACCGCGTGCTGCCGGTGGATATTCCGTACAGGGAGTTAGCGCTGCCCATCGGGATCTCTTTCTATACCTTCCAGATCCTTTCCTATATTATAGATGTATATCGCCAGAATGTGAAGGCGCAGAAAAATTTTATGGACTTTGCCCTGTATGTGACCATGTTCCCACAGCTGATCGCAGGCCCGATCGTAAGATACTCGGATATTGAGAGGCAGCTGCATTCCAGACAAGAGTCATTTCGCAAATTCGGCGACGGCGCCATGTTCTTTATCCGGGGTCTGGCAAAGAAGGTACTGCTGGCTAATACCATTGGCATGGTATTTACAGAAGTCACTTCGCTGGAACCGGGGAAGATGTCCGTACTCAGCGCATGGCTTGGGTGCGCTGCGTATACCTTCCAGATATACTTCGACTTCAGCGGATATTCGGATATGGCAATCGGACTTGGCAAGATGTTCGGGTTCGAATTCCTAAAGAACTTTGATTATCCGTACATTTCCAAAAGCATTACGGAATTCTGGCGCAGATGGCACATTTCCCTGAGCACCTGGTTCAAGGAATATCTATACATACCTCTGGGGGGAAACCGGGTAAGCACGGCGAAGCATATCCGCAATCTGCTGGTTGTCTGGTTCCTCACAGGACTATGGCATGGGGCAGCCTGGAACTTTGTGGCGTGGGGACTGTATTATGGAATCCTGCTGATTATTGAGAAGTATTTTCTTGGGAGATTCCTTGAGAAACTGCCAGGAGTATTGCGCCATATCTACAGCCTGCTTCTGGTGATGATCGGCTGGGTATTCTTCTTCAGCCCCGGCCTTGGAAATGCATTCGGGTACCTGAAAGTAATGTTTGGGGCAGGCGCCCATGGCTTTATCGACAAGGAAGGCCTGTATCTATTCTTTACGAATGCAATTCTGTGGGTAGTCCTGGTTCTTGGCTCTACCCCTTTGGTGCACCGGACGTACGAAAGACTGCTTGAACGTAAAGGCCAAGTAAGAATGGCTGTAGGATGCATCCTATATGGCATGATGTTTTTGCTGTGTGTGGCATATCTGGTGACAGAGACTTACAACCCATTCCTGTATTTTAGATTTTAGGAGACGCAATGAAACAGACGAGACAGCGAAAGAAGGGAAAACTGTATAATAGGAAGGCCATGGCGATACTGTTCATCGGGTTTTTGATGTTATTCTGCCTGGTGAACGTGCTTGTCAGAGATAGGGAATTCTCCGAGAAGGAGAACCGCATGCTGGAGCAGAAGCCGAAACTATCCTGGACGGGAATCGAGAGCGGGAGATATATGAAGCAGTATGAATCCTATAAGTCGGACCAGTTTGCCGGAAGGAACTTCTGGGTGGCATTTAAGACGCGGGTGGATCTGATAGCCGGAAGACGGGAGTCTAACGGCGTGTTTAAGGGAGATAAGAAGTATCTTCTGGAAGATATCGCCAAGCCTAATCAGGAGCAGATGAAGCAGAATCTGAAGGCTATCCGGGAATTTGAAAAAGAGTATAAAGATATTCCCATGTATATGATGCTGGTTCCCAATGCCGCCAATATTCTTTCAGAGAGGCTGCCTAATTTTGCGGTAACGGAGAATCAGGAAGCTACATTTGATGCGATCAAAAAGACTTTGGGAGATAAGATCACCTGGGTAGATGCAGGCAAGGCTCTGAAAGCCCATAAGAAAGAAGAGATCTATTATCATACGGATCATCACTGGACCACGCTTGGGGCATACTATGCATATGAGGAATTGGCCAAAACGATGAAGCTGGATACCGGGAAAAGCCCGAAACTGAAAGCATATGCAGTGACCAATGCGTTTAACGGAACTTTGTCAGCCACCAGCGGATATGAGACAGGCTACGAGGAGCCTATCTATATCTATGTTCCTGAGAAAGAAAAAGAGGCGACGCAGGTGGTGGTCAGTTATGTAGACGAAAAGAAAAAGACCGCCACATTGTACGACCGATCGAAGCTGAAGGAAAAGGATAAGTACGCGTTATTCCTGGGCGGCAATTATTCCATGATAGATATCAGGACTACGGCGGATACCACGGACCGGCTGCTGGTGATCAAGGATTCTTATGCCAACTGCCTGATCCCATTCCTGACGCCTTATTACAGGGAGATAATCGTTCTGGATCCCCGCTACTATTACGGCGATATCAAGGAAGTCATGAAGGAAAATAAGATAACAAGCGTGCTGTTTCTGTATAATGGAAATACTTTTGTAGAAGATAACAGTATAAGTGGAGTATTGCAAAATGGTGAGACTGAATAAATATCTAAGCGACGCTGGCGTCTGTTCCAGAAGAGAGGCCGACCGGCTGATCGAGAGCGGCCAGGTGAGGGTGGATGGACAAAGGGCTGTTCCGGGCATGAAGGTTGCGGATGGCCAGGAAGTAAAAGTCGGAAAAAAAGTAATAAAAAGCAATACGGAAAAAATCGTCCTGGCGGTGAATAAGCCTGCCGGGATTGTTTGTACGGAAGATGTCCGGGAAAAGAAGAATATTATCCGGTATCTGAAGTATCCGGTCCGAGTCACTTATGCGGGACGGCTGGATAAAGATTCGGAGGGACTGCTGATCATGACCAATGACGGGGACCTGATCAACGGGATGATGCGCGCCCGGCATGGTCATGAGAAGGAATACAAGGTGACGGTGAACAAGCCGGTGACGGAAGATTTCATCAGCAAGTTGAAAGAAGGCGTCAGGATCGTAGATAAAGAGAAGCAGCTTGACGTGGTCACCCGGCCATGCAAGGCGGAAAAACTTGGAAAATATACCTTCTCGATAACGCTGACCCAGGGGCTGAACCGCCAGATAAGAAGGATGTGCGAGGCTCTCGGATACAAAGTGGAAAGACTGGTAAGAGTAAGGATTATGAATATAGAACTGGGCAGCCTGAAGCCAGGCGCCTATCGAAAATTGACAGAGCAGGAGTTAAAGGAATTATATGGACAAGTCAAAGAAAGCCAGAATGCAGGAATTAGTAGAACTTCTTAATAAGGCAGGACGCGCCTATTATCAGGATGCTGAAGAGATCATGAGCAATTATGAGTATGACCGGCTGTACGATGAACTTCTGAAGTTAGAAGAAGAACTTGGACTCACCCTGTCCAACAGCCCGACAGCGAATGTCGGCTACGAAGTATTAAGCGAGCTGCCAAAAGAGCGGCATGAAAGACCCATGCTGTCCCTGGATAAGACGAAGGACGTCGAAGAACTGAAAAGATTCGTGGGAGATCAGAAGGCGCTGATGTCCTGGAAGATGGATGGGCTGACCATCGTCCTGACTTACCGGGAGGGTAGACTTTTTAAAGCGGTTACCCGGGGAAATGGAGAGGTAGGCGAAGTAGTCACCAACAATGCCAGGGTATTTAAGAATATTCCTCTGCAGATTGCCTACCAGGGCCAATTAATCTTAAGAGGCGAGGCAGTCATCGGATATAAAGACTTTGAGAAGATCAATGAGGAAATCGAGGATGTGGATGCCAGGTACAAGAACCCAAGGAATCTTTGCAGCGGCTCCGTCCGGCAGCTCAATAACGAGATAACGGCAAAGCGTAATGTGAAGTTTTACGCTTTTTCTCTTGTGGAAGCAGAAGGGGTAGACTTTTATAATTCCAGAGCCAGGCAGATGAACTGGCTGATGGAGCAGGGATTTGAGGTGGTAGAGTTTCAGGAAGTAACCCAGGATACGGTGGAGGCTGAAGTTCTTAAATTTTCAGAAAAAATCGCCCAGAATGATTTCCCATCCGATGGACTTGTGCTAGTATATGATGATATAGCGTATGGACAGTCACTGGGCAGGACATCCAAGTTTCCAAGGGATTCGTTCGCCTTTAAGTGGGCGGACGAGTTAAGGGAGACAAGGCTTTTGGAGATCGAATGGAGTCCGTCACGGACAGGGCTTATTAATCCCGTCGCTATATTTGAGCCTGTTGAATTAGAAGGAACCACTGTAAGCCGTGCCAGCGTCCACAATATCAGCATTATGGAAGAACTGGAACTAGGCGTAGGCGATACCATTGAAGTATATAAAGCAAATATGATCATTCCCCAGATTGCCAGGAACTTAACGAGAAGCGGAGTCAAGGATATTCCAAAGAACTGTCCGGTCTGCCAGGGGCAGACGGAAGTCCGGCAGGTCAGCAACGCCAAGGCATTATACTGCATCAATCCAGACTGCCAGGCAAAGCATGTCAAGTCCTTTGCCCTGTTCGTCAGCCGGGATGCGTTAAATATTGAAGGATTATCTGAAGCAACACTGGAAAAATTCATTTCAATGGGGTATATTAGAGAGTATGCGGATATTTTCCATCTGGACCGCTATCAGGAAGAGATTCAGACCATGGAAGGATTCGGCGAAAAGTCATACCAGAATCTGATAGACAGCATTGAGAAAGCCAGGACCACAACCCTTCCAAGAGTAATCTACGGCCTGGGAATCGCGAACATCGGGCTTGCCAATGCCAAGATGATATGCAAAGAATTCCAGTATGACCCGGAGGCAATGCTCAAGGCTACGGTAGAAGAGTTGAACGCCATATCCGGCATTGGGGAAGTAATCGCGACCGCGTTCGTGGACTATTTTTCCGACAATGTTCACAGGGAAAGACTGCGCAATCTTCTTGCGGAACTCATAATTCCAAAGGAGGAAGCAGACAGCGCTGCCCAGATATTTAATGGGGTCAACTTCGTAATTACAGGCAGCGTGGAGCATTTTGCGAACCGCAATGAAGTAAAGGAATTGATCGAAAGCCTGGGAGGCAAGGTGACAGGTTCGGTTACTTCCAAGACCAATTATCTGATTAACAATGATGTGACAAGCACATCGTCCAAGAATAAGAAAGCAAACGACCTTGGCATTCCGATCATATCGGAAGAGACCTTCCTTAAGATGGTGGAAGAAGGCCGGGACAAGTAGAAAGAAGGGAAGAAGATGTCTGATCAGGACAATAAGAACGAGAATGAAGTTGAGAAAGTAGAAGATACGCAGGTAGAAGTAGAAGATACGAAGAAGGATGACGATGAATATGAGAAGGTATGCTTCATATGCAGGCGTCCGGAGAGCGTTGCAGGCAAGATGATAGAACTGCCGAATAATATCTGCGTGTGCAGCGACTGTATGCAGAAAAGTTTCGACGCCATGAGCAATGGACAGATCGACTACAGCCAGCTGATGAATATGCCGGGGGTGCAGATACTGAATATGGCTGACATGGAGCAGAATATCCCCAAGCAGCAGAAAGTTAAGAAGAAAAAAGAAGGGGAGGAGAAAAAGCCTTTGATTAATATCAAGGACATCCCTGCTCCTCACAAGATCAAGGCAAAGCTGGATGACTATGTGGTGGGACAGGAATATGCCAAGAAGGCTATGTCCGTCGCGGTCTATAATCATTACAAGCGGGTTGCTACGGATACGATGGATGATATAGAGATTGAGAAGTCCAACATGCTGATGATCGGGCCTACCGGTTCCGGCAAGACCTATCTGGTCAAGACGCTGGCAAGGCTTCTGGATGTGCCTCTTGCTATTACGGATGCCACATCTCTAACGGAGGCAGGCTATATAGGAGATGATATCGAAAGCGTCGTATCCAAGCTCTTGGCGGCAGCTGAAAATGATGTAGAGAAAGCAGAACAGGGAATCATCTTTATCGATGAGATTGATAAGATTGCCAAGAAGAAGAACTCTAGCCAGCGGGATGTAAGCGGCGAGTCCGTACAGCAGGGAATGCTCAAACTGCTGGAAGGAAGCGACGTCGAAGTGCCGGTAGGCGCCAACAGCAAGAACGCTATGGTGCCGCTTACGACGGTGAATACGAAGAATATCCTGTTCATCTGCGGAGGAGCGTTTCCGGATCTGGAAGGCATTATCAAGGAACGTCTGACCAAACAGTCCTCCATTGGATTCGGAGCGGATCTTAAGGATAAATATGACCATGACAAGACGATACTTGAGAAAGTGACGACGGAGGACCTTCGCAATTTCGGAATGATTCCGGAGTTTTTGGGGCGTCTGCCAATCGTATTTACGCTTCAGGGCATGAATGAGGATATGCTGATCAAGATACTCAAAGAGCCTAAGAATGCAATTTTGAAGCAGTATCAGAAACTTCTGGCGCTGGATGAAGTGAATCTTCTTTTTGACGACGGCGCGCTGGAGGCGATTGCCAAAAAGGCAATGAAGAAAGACACCGGGGCGAGGGCGCTTCGGGCAATTATAGAAGAGTTCATGCTGGATATTATGTATGAGATACCGAAAGATGACAGCATTGGCCAGGTGACCATAACGAGAGAATACATAGAAGGGACGGGAGGACCTCTTATCATGCTAAGGGGCCAGGACGTGGCAAGGATACAGTAATGAGTGATTATAGTTATCTATTGGATTTGGCAGTTATATTGCTGTGTACAAAATTATTGGGATTGGCAACAAGAAAGGTACAGATGCCGCAAGTCGTGGGGGCGCTTATGGCCGGACTTATCTTAGGCCCGGCCATGTGCGGCGTGTTGACGGAGACAAACTTTATCAAGGCAGTGGCGGAACTGGGAGTAATCGTCCTGATGTTTTGTGCCGGCCTGGAGACAGATATTAAGGAATTGAAGGCCAGTGGAAAGGCATCTTTTATCATTGCGCTCTGTGGCGTGCTGGTGCCGCTTGCCGGCGGATTTGCCCTGGCATATTTCTTCAACAAGCCGGGTATGATCGCATCGGATGCAGGTGGAAGCATCTTCCTCCAGAATATCTTTATTGGCATCGTGCTGACGGCTACTTCCGTAAGTATTACGGTTGAGACGCTGAAAGAATTAGGAAAGTTAAAGACGCGATCTGGAAATGCGATCCTTGGAGCGGCGATTATTGATGATATCCTTGGAATCATAGCGCTGACGATCGTTACAAGCCTGGCAGATTCCTCCGTGAAACTTTGGATCGTGCTGCTGAAGATCGTGGGCTTCTTTGTCTTTTCCGCAGTTGTCGGCTTTATATTCTATAAGGTGTACAAGGAATGGACAGAGTCAGCGCCCAAAAATCTGCACAGGCATGTTATCATTGCTTTCGTATTCTGCCTTCTGATGGCATATACAGCGGAAGAATTCTTTGGCGTAGCGGACATTACCGGCGCGTTTTTGGCAGGCCTTATTATATCCAATACCCAGAGATCCGTATTCGTGGAGACAAAGTTTGATACGCTGTCCTATATGCTGCTTTCTCCCGTGTTTTTTGCCAGCATAGGACTGAAGGTAGTATTGCCCAAGATGTCGCTTACCATCGTCATATTCTCCCTGCTGCTGATCATCGTAGCGGTAATTACGAAGATCATTGGCTGCGGGCTGGGGGCTAAGGCGTGCGGGTACAAGCCTTACCAGTATAAGCGGATTGGCGTGGGAATGGTCTCCCGTGGAGAGGTGGCTCTGATTGTGGCAAGCAAAGGAGCCTCACTGGGACTGCTTGGGACGGCCTTCTTAGGACCGGTTATTATCATGGTGGTAGTTACAACGATTATTACGCCTATATTGCTGAAGATTGTATTCAAAAAAGGCCCGGATCTGCCTGTCCCGAAGGAACAGGAGGTATCCAGCTACTACGAAGACGCGGCTATCCTTCGCGGAGAAGCCAAATAATCTGACATATGGAATAGAATGCCTCATATACTTATTAAAAAGTATATGGGGTATTTTTATGGATGGAGAAACATGCCGGGATAAGATTCTGTCAGAGGATTACTGGGATTTTCTGATCCCGAATTTTCGGATGGATGACTTGGACCAGGTGCCGCCGGAGCGGTCCTGCTACCAAGAGATGGACTTTGGCTATCGCGCGGTTTATATTGATAACAGCATACTGCCTCCGCTTACAATCCGGGAATACTGGTATAATTCTATCCCGAACTGCTATGCGCTTCTGGATATGGAGACTTTGAACATAGCAGGAATCAGCGCGGTTCAGAACTATCCGACGCTTCAGCTGATGGGGAGCAACGTGATGATTGGTTTTCTAGATACAGGTATTGACTATAGGAATCCGGTATTTACAAATATTGACGGATCAACAAGGATCGCAGGGATATGGGATCAGACGATCCAGGATGGTACGCTTCCGGAAGGACTTGATTATGGGAGCGAATACACGGAGGATAGGATCAATGAGGCTCTCCGCTCCGAGAATCCGCTGGATATTGTACCCAGCATGGATATGAATGGACATGGGACCTTTCTTGCAAGCGTGGCAGCTGGAAGCGCGGACGTTCCAAACCGCTTTCTTGGAGCTGCGCCCGAATCCACGATTGCCGTTGTAAAATTAAAGCCTGCAAAGAGTTACTTGAAGGATTTTTATGCCATACGCAGCGATGCGGTCTGCTTTCAGGAGAACGATATTATGCTGGGACTGAAGTACTTGAACGATCTGGCGCGGGAAAGGAATCTGCCTCTTGTCATGTGCATTGCCCTTGGAACCAACTTCGGAGGGCATAATGGGACGTCTCTGCTGTCTGGCATGCTGGATGCCTATTCCTATATATTAAACCGCAGCGTAGTAATTGGCACTGGAAATGAGGCGGCCAAGCGGCATCATTTTTACCATATGCTGGATGGAATTAATGAAGAGACTAGCGCGGAGATTCGCGTAGGAGATGGCGTGGAAGGCTTTGTTACCGAATTATGGACGATGCTTCCCAATGTGGTGACGATTTCCATCACTTCGCCCTCCGGGGAACGGACAAGGCAGATATCCATAAGGCAGGGAGACCGGTATAATCTGAGATTTGCCTTTGAGAAGACGGAGGTATCGGTCGAGTACCGTCTTCTTTTGGAAAATAACGATTCCCAGCTGATATTTCTGCGGTTTCAGAATCCTGTGCCAGGCATCTGGCAGATCAATGTGGAGCCTGTTCAGATTGCAGAGGGAGATTTTCATATCTGGCTTCCAATTCAGGAGTTCCTGTCCGGCGAAGTCTATTTTCTGGAATCCAATCCCGACACGACGCTTACGGAACCAGGAACCAGCAGATCAGCAATGACGGTGGCCTATTATAATGGGCGGGAGAATGGAGTTGATATTAATTCAGGGAGAGGTTATACTAGAGATGGATTAGTCAAGCCTGATTTCGCAGCGCCTGGGGTGATGGTTACAGGTGCGGGATTAAACGGTCGATTCGTTACCAAAAGCGGTTCAAGCATATCTGCCGGGATCACGGCAGGAGCGGTGGCGCTTCTGATGGAATGGCTGCTGAATGAGCCGGGAGCGCGCGGCGTGAACTCCAGCCAGATAAGAAGCATCATTCTGCTGGGCGTAAACCAGAGGCCGTCAATGGAATATCCGAACAAGGAATGGGGATATGGAACACTGGATCTGTATCGTGCTCTCGATACGCTGCGGAGAATATAAATGATAATATCAAAGGATAAAAGGAGAAGAAAAGATGGCAGATTTTTTTGAAGAATTAGGGAAACGAATCTCAGATGTGGCAAGCGATCTGGGAAAGAAGACGGAAGATACCATTGAGATCCAGAAGATCAAAGGAGACATCCGCTCTTTGAAGCGTGCGAATGACAGGGATCTCATGGATCTGGGACGCATGGTATATGACAAGTTCCAAAAAGGAGAGATTCCGGATACCGATTATATCGAACTCTGCGGCAACATTGAGAAGCGCGAGGAAGAGATTGAGAAACAGGAAGAAGAGATTGTAAGAATCAAAGAGGATATATAGATGCTATCATTAATAGTTGCCGGCACATTTACAATACTGCTGGGCCTGGATGTGCTGCTTAAGCAGCACGTAGAAGAAACTATCAGGCCCGGGGAAGAAAAAGAACTGCCGGGAGGAAAAGTGGTCATACGCAAGGTGTATAACAAGGGATTCCTGCTGAATTCCCTGGAAAGCCATCCTGCGCTGATTAAGACGGTATCCATCCTGGCGGGGGCAGGCGTGCTTGCATGCGGCGCGTGGACATTTGCCAGAAAAGGACATTTCACTGAGAAACTGGGCATGGCTATTCTGGGGGCAGGCGCTTCCAGTAATATATTTGATCGGCTATCAAGAGGGAAGGTCATTGATTATATCGGAATCAGGAGTAAAAATCAGTTTCTTGCAAGGCTGACGGCCAATCTGGGGGATTTCTATATCCTTCTGGGGGCAGTCTTGCTGGCGCTGAAAAATGGAAGGAAATAGGGCGTACGTACATATGAGACAGGGAAAGATATTCTGGTCGATATTAAAAAGAACCCATGCTGATAAGATCGTAACGGGATTTGGAATGTATTTTTTGATAAGCGCGCTTGTCATTATGCTGGCGGAGCCGGGGATCCATCGGTATGGAGAGTCTATCTGGTACTGCTTTTCCGTAATTACGACGATTGGATTCGGGGATTTTACGGCAGTGACTGTCATTGGAAGGACTGCCTCAATCATACTGGGCCTGTATGGGGTCATCGTGCTTGCGATCATACCAGGGATTGTCGCCACTTATTACATGGAAGTGGTGAATTTCAAAAATGGGGACAGCGGGGAAGCTTTTATGTACAAATTGGAACATCTGGATGAATTGTCCAAGGATGAATTAAAAGAGATATCCGAGAAGGTGAAGAGCCGTAAGTTTAAATTATAAGAGGCAATGGCGGCATTGCCTCTTTTCTTTATAATCTGCTATAGGCAGAAGAATTCTTTTACCTGGCCCAGTATAATTCCCATAAGCCTGGTTCTGGACTCGACGCTGGCCCAGCCCACGTGGGGAGTGATGAAAAGTTTTCTGCTGTCTGTAATGCGAAGCAGAGGATTGTCCGGACTCATTGGCTCCGTACAAAGCACATCTAAGCCTGCGGCGGCAATCTCGCCTTGCTCCAGGGCGGCAGCAAGATCCTGCTCGACAACGATGGGGCCTCTGCCAAGGTTCAGGAAGATGCAGGTTTTCTTCATCTTCTGAAATGCCCGGGCATCAATCAGATTTTCCGTATGCGCATTGAGCGGCGCGTGTACGGAGATAATATCGGAAGAGGCAAGCAAAGTATCGAGGTCTACCTGATGGTAGCCATCCTGAGGGGCGCTTCCGGAGGGAGAGGCGTAGATGACATTTAGCCCAAAGGCCTCCGCAATAGAGGCTACCCGCCTGCCGATATTGCCAAGCCCGATGATCCCAAAGGTCTTGCCATGCAACTCATAAAACCGTTCTTCAAAGTGCGTAAAGATCGTATCATTGGTATAGCGGCCTTCTTTTACATAATCATCATAGTACCGAAGTTTCTCAAGCAGGAAGAGCAGCATTGCAAAGGTGTGCTGCGCGACGGATTCCGTTGAATATCCGGCAACATTCCTCCATGCAATATTGCGGCTTTTTAAATAGTCCTTATCCAGATTATTGGTTCCTGTGGCAGTCACGCAGACCAGCTTCAGGTTTCGGGCCTTCCCAATAGTAGATTTATTTACCTGTATCTTATTTACAATTATTACATCGGCATCTTCGACCCGCCCAGGGACTTCCTCGGAAGTAGTGAAAGGATACTTCACCACCTCGCCTAGCTGGTCGTAGCCGGACAAGTCGATATCTTCGCCGATGGTCTTTACATCCAGGAACACGATTTTCATAAAACAAGCCTCCCTTACATATTCATTTATCAGTATATTGGAAAATTATATCACAGGAAACTGATTAGGAAAATAGAATACTTAGAATCGGGTATGAAAAAAGCGGGTGATGGGAATCGAACCCACGTATCCAGCTTGGA
>OGYH01000076.1_pt1 | contig 86280 bp, 75 predicted proteins | sample 1576511 | NCBI WGS metagenome assembly OGYH01 (sample SAMEA3541522, study PRJEB24748) | human gut metagenome | biome: human gut; feature: human-associated habitat; material: faeces | place: China | collected 2012
TCAACGATATGGCACCGTGGGGACACATGTATGTCAATCCTGGTCTAACAGAGCCTTTTCGAAACATCTGCGCGCATGACGAGCGTCTGTTCTGCGCGAAGGTGTCTCCGTCTCGCGATGTCAATCTAGTAGGGGTTTTAAGCGATCTTGAGCTAGTGCTGACTGAGGATGACTATAAGATGTTACGCCGAAACATACTGCTTGATGCACTTAAGTTGAGTGACGAGCTCAGCAACGATGCCAGCGCAAAGGTGCTTTTCGCTATGGGCGTTAACGATTTGCCGAGCGTGTTTCCTAAGGAAATATTGGGGTCGTAATCGACGCGAGTGATGAATTTACCCTACAAGTTGGATGCGCATGAGATCGCGCAGAGCGGGCGGGACGTTGCCCATTGGTGGCGTCCCGCCCGCGCTTCGTTGGCTATACGCGATGCGGGAGCTCCAGCATGAGGCCGTCTCGCGCTTCTTCGAGACTCGCCACCGAGACCTTCCAGGAAAAGTCCGCGAGGCTGCTGCTTAGGTCAAGTTCTGCATGGGCGTAGTTTTCAATTCTGCGGTCGGTGTGATCCTCGTCTGGTAAAAGGGGACATTCGACCGGTCGCGACCCGATGATTCGATACTCCTTCTGATATGCGTACTTGGGCGTTTTGATAACGAGATTGTGCGGGATGCCCTCAAAGATCTCGCGGATCAGTTTTGGCCCGGGGACGCCGTAGGAGATGGGGCCGTGAGCGTAGATGCTTCCGTCGTCGGCTATGTGTCTGTCGGCGAGGCGCGCGAAGCTGTCGTACTGCACAATACCGATCCGCCCGTCCGCGCACCCGAACTCCTGGATCATGCGCATCGGGATTTTCACGGTGTTGTCGACGATATCGTTCTCGCGGACCGTGTACATGCAGTAGATAGGCAGGCAAGTATATCTGTAGAGGCACGCCCCGGGAGCCATGAAAGCTTCGAGCGGATCGCCCTGTTCGCCAGACAGGCCATGGTAGTAGCCGGCCGCGTTCATGTAGAGGCGGCCGTTCAGCAGGTCGTCGATGTACGCCTCCTTGGGTGCGAACTTTAGCAGGTAGGCGATGTCGTTGTTGGGCATGGTGTTTCATTTCTTGGGCAGTGATGTCCCGGGCCGCTTTGTGCGTTCGGGGTGCTTGCTACCAAGGTAATGGCGCTAGGCTGGATCCTCGTGCCGGGAGTGGTGTGTGGCGTTTGCCCGGGCTGTGTTATTTCGAGTTAACTGGGTGGTCAAGAAGTTAAGACCCGCGTCGACTCCATTTGTCATGTCCACAAAACCGTTGGCGTTTGGTGTTAGCATCCCTAGTGTTCGCCTTGCTAGGGACATTGTTAATTGCCGCAGGTATGGCTATTGCTCTATTGGGGGGATTCCCTTGGCAGATCTAGTCCATGTTTTGCCGTTCAAATCGGTGAGTGTCGAAGCTCAGAAAGCGCTCTCAAAGATTGAGTATCTCGAGGGGGATTCTGTAACCATAGTGAAAGAGTATGACGACGTTGTGCGGTCATTTTGGGAGGTTAACCAACTGTATGAACAGTTTCGATGGAACTATGGTGAACTGAGGCGCTTGGTTCCATGCGATCAGTTTGACTTCTTACCTGACGGCTTTGCCAATGGGGGTTTTGGCGAGAGGACTGTCGTTAACGCTGCCTTTGGAAATTATGTTTCCGCAGCCCGTGGTCTTGTCGATAGAATGCAGGCAGTTATGCGGAAGTATGACCGAGGTTCAAATAAAGAACTATATAAAGACTATTGGAAACTACCTTCTTCTTGGTATGACCAAGGTGGCCTCTATGTTTTTATGTATGAGATTCGAAATCCAGTTCAGCATGGTCAAACCGTTGTTTCGCTTGTCAGGGAAAATGATGCGACTAGGGTCAGATTTGATCTTGATCAAATTGTTGATATGCGCGAATACAATACCTCGCCAAAACTTCGCGCTTTTCTAAACAAGACAATTTCGAAAATCAAAGATCATGATTCATCCGATTGTCCGTATCTTTGTTTTCGATATACAAACATGAGGTACAACGAACTTGTTATTGAATTATTCTGTCATTTCCTGAAATGTGCTGAGCCTAGAGTGCGCGCCGCTCGCAAGGATATGCATAGTTTGCTATTACAACACAGCAAAGCAGTCGGCAAGCTGGGCGGCTCTTCCTTTGTTGCATATGTTGATGGCGATATGACCCATGTTTATGATGAAGTTGATGTTGATCCGGTTAAGCAATTAAAAGATATACGCCGAAAGGCACGGAAGCATCTAAAGGATGCTCAAAATGCAATTGCGGCTGAGCGAAGGTTAATTCGCTAGAGAAGACCACACTCATGTTTCGAAGTCTTTCTTTCTTAGTCGACCGAGATGTCGATCGAGTTCGTACAAGGCGTCAACGTAGACTTGGGCTGAGTTGCGGATATCGCACATATCCAGGCAACATCTTTCAAAATGCAGCTTGCCATTTTCTGTTTTATTTCGGCGGCAGGTCATTAGTGCAATTTCGTTGTCCTCGACACTGTCGGTTTCTTTGAATCCTTTTGGTGTGATGCGATAGATCACTCTGCCCGGATATGAGTCGAGAAGGCTTTTCCGTCGCATATCAATACAAATTCGTCCTTCTGGACCAAAGCCGTATTCTTCATGCCTCGTCGAATTTAAGGGGTGTGCAATTACGATTGAGCGAACCGCCTCAAGATAATTACGCGCCTCTGTGAGTTCGTTCTGTCTTGAGAACTCGAATTTGGTTTTAATTTCTTCTTTCAAACAAGTGCAATTAATCTGCCAGTATGCATCTTTAATCCAGGTGGCGAGTGCTACCAGAAATACGGTGTCCTTAATGTTGGGAAAAAATCCGTCTTTGATGGCATCATTAAAGTCCTGAATGCTGTAGTTAGCCTTAAGAATAAGATCGGACATTAATTCATAGTGATCTAGGTCTTTCCAAGGCCACTTCTTCCAAATGCCTCCTTTGCCTTCACCCAGATCGTCCGTGGTTTTTAGAGGTTCGATTGATTGCACGTTGTTCCCGTCTACTTGAGTTCCGCTCGGGCTCCTCATCGTTGTACTTTGAAATTATCATAATGACTCGACGGCAAAGCGAGGGGTTGGGTCACATTTTCGTTTTGCTGTTATTTTGTTGTGAGTGCCCACGTCTGCCTCCTTTTGCTTCGTCGATTTAGCGCGTTATTATTAAAGTTCGAGCCTATGTATGAAATTGGAGATCTGATGACCGACGCCAATAGAAAGCCGTGGCTTACGGCGTCAGAGCAGATTGATCACCTCAAATCTAGAGGTGTCCATTTCTCGCTGATGAGTGAAGAAGCTGCTAGAGCTTATCTGGAAAAGAACAGCAACTATTTTCGTCTGCGTGCCTATCGGCTTGGGTTTCCTAAAGTTGAAGAAGGGGCACGCAAGGGGGAGTATGCAAATCTAGATTTCAAGATGCTGGTCGATTTGTCGATTGTAGACATGCTTCTTCGTTATGAAATGTTGCCGCTTACGCTTGATGTGGAGCATTTTGCAAAGGTTAAACTCTTGAAGCGTATCGAGACGGAGGGGGAGGACGGTTATGCGGTCGTTTCGGATTTCGTTTCCTCCTACGATGGCGTGAAACCCGATGGGACGCCGTGTAATTCGCTCAAGGATGAGATTCTTAGATGCAAGAACAGTCCTTACACTGGCGGATTGATTGCCAGGTACGCTGATTTCGAATTCCCCGCATGGGCTTTTATCGAAGTCATCTCCTTCGGCTCGTTTCTCTACTTCTATAAGTTTTGCGCCCAAAGGTTCAATGACCGCGAGATGCTTAAGGAGTTCTATATTCTTCAAGCGGTCAAGTCATTGAGAAATGCATGCGCTCATAATAGCTGCATTTTGAATAACCTGCGTGCTGATAGACCGAAATTTAAGCCAAGCTACGTTGTAACGCGGGAGTTGTCGACCATAGCCGGCATCGGTCTCGACCAGCGTAAGTCAAAGATGAGCAATGATCGTATACAGCAGATTGTCACTACGCTATACGCGCACAGGAAACTTGCTTCGCAAGGCGTTTTGGAACATCGCGCAAAGAGTCTATCTGTGTTTGTCCAAAGAATGAATAAGCACTTCGATTATTATCAGGGCAATCTTCAGGTCTCTACTGGATTTGAATTTCTCGCGAAGGTGATTAGTGCGTGGTTTCCGTTGGACGCTGATTAACGATGAATCTGTGACGAGCTTTGTCGCAACGCCTTAGATGCCTAAATTGATCTAAACTAAACTCACAACAAAAAACGGAAGCCTTTCATTGGCCGAAGTTTTGCAAGGGGGTTCCTTCCTAAGGGAGGGCATCCCCTATTTTTTATGATGCTGTTATTGGTGGTTCCACCTATGGCCGGCTTGTCGACAAGCAATTGTCTCTGACTAAAACAAGGTCAATTACGGTGGAAGCCTTCGGGCGACACCTGAAGAGCGTTGATGCGTCGGCCCTCTTTTTTTGTTTGTATGTAAGATTCGGCCTGTCTAAACTTACATCTCAATTGAGAAAAGACGAAATTGCGTGTGATTTTCTGCTCACACGTAACTTTACTGACGCGTTGTTGCTCAGCCTTAATTCGCGACGGTTCCCCGGTAAAGGAGGAACTGGGATTTGCTTTTCCCTAAAGTCCCAACTCTGAAGAGGCCTTGCGACGGTACGTCCGGCTTGGTACGTTGGAACCGCCGAAAGGCGTTTTTTGCGTTTAAGGGACTGTTTTTGGTAAAGACTTCGTTGCGCTTTCCTGCTTAGAGCGCTCGGTTTTTTATCGTAGCTTTCGAAAGTATGCGGCAAATTCCGGAACCCCCGAGCACACCACCTTTATCGCACAAAGAAACCGCAGGTAAACGCGTTGTCGCCACTTGGCGTGGTCGACCTGTCTTGATTTTGCCGCATACTTCTGGTTTTAGCCATCTTTGCGGTCGATCGACCGTCAAAACAATTCGTTTAGCAAGACTTTCGAGGATAATCATTTCTAGATTTCGGAATAATTTATAACTAATTCGCAAAAATATATCGATATCTAGTATGATTATCAGCAACTTCCACGCTAGGAGACTGCTGATGGTTCGTATTGTTCAGATCGCGTTGCATGATTTTAAGAATATTGGCTTTGGCGAGATTGCCTTTACGAAATCGAAGCCCGGCTCTGCCTTTGTGCCCGGGGCGGACGTTATAGGCATTTATGGTCAAAATGGCTCCGGTAAGACTTCTGTAATTGAAGCGATTGATCTGGTCAAAACCCTGATGACGGGTGCCGCATATGACAGGCAGAAAGTCCTCGACTACTTTTATCCTGGCAAAGACTCTTTTTCAATAGACATTGAGTTTAACATTGATACCACGGATGAATCATTTCTTACGTTCTACACCGTCACTTTTTCGCGTAGAGCAGCCTCGGTCTGGATTTCGCACGAAAAAATGGCTGTAAAACAATTTAATGTCGATAAAGACAAATGGGGGTCTAAGAGGACTCTCATAGAGCTTGTTCAAGAGGCACCCGAGTCTGCCACGGCGGTTCTGCCCAGAAATCGCTGGTCCCATCTTTTGAACGCGAATCAGCAGCTCAAGATGTCAATGCTTGTCTCGTTGGGTGTTCTTCAGCGGGGCAACATGTCTCCCATGCTTTCCATACAGACTGTCAAATATATGATTTCGCTTTATGCCTGCGATTTCAATCTTTATTTGCAGGAGGAACCTCCGGAGCAATTGCAGATTAATGAGGCTGTGTACAAGCTGCAATCGGCTTCTTTCAAGAGTGCTCATCAAGAGATTCTCACTCCGCTTTATTGTCTACTCGCCGAGCTTGGGTTTTATTTCCGTTACCGAGTCAATGTGTTTACGACGTTGGCAAATGCAACTTGCAGCTTAAACGTGCTATCGATGGATATTATCGATAATCGCGTGTTTGGGCAGAAGGGCCATCTTTCTGTCAATCTTTTTAAGCCCGCTGTTATAAAGGATGATGATTTCCCAGCCGTTTCGTCTGCGATTAAGCGTGTGAGCGAATTGATCGGTACGCTTGTACCGGGCCTTTCCATCAAGGTTAAAGTTGTCGGCTCTCAGCTTCTTGATAAGGGCGATTCACCTGCTAAGCAAGTCGAGTTTCTTTCTTGCCGCAATGGGGTCGAGATTCCACTGCGCTGTGAATCTGAGGGCGTAAGAAAACTCATTTCTTTCTCGCTGTGCCTTATGGAAGTCCATTCGTACTCCGACGCATTCCTTGCAATTGATGAGCTCGACTCGGGCGTATTCGAATTCCTCTTGGGGCAGCTTCTTTCCGTGCTTGAGTCGTTTGGCAAGGGCCAGCTCTTGTTTACTGCCCACAACCTACGTGTTCTTGAATTGCTGCCGGCATCGGAGATTCTTCTGACCACTGCAGATCCTGATAATAGGTTTGTTCGCTTTAAGGGCGTTAAGCCCACCAATAACATGCGTGATCAGTACTTGCGCGCGATTAGCCTTGGCGATAGCGGACAGCGTTTGTACGATTCTACGGACAGGTACTCGATCGATGCCGCGCTCTGCTTGGATGGAGACGAGTAATGGGTGCTACCAAGTTCGTTCTCTTTATCGTTGAAGGTGAAACTGATGAGCTCGCATTGGGCCGTGCTCTTACAAGTTTGTTTGCAAGCGGGGAACATCCTGGTCCTCGTTTTGGGATTGTGCGCGGCGACATCACATCGGTACATGCTCTCGGTGCGGGAAATCCCGCTTCGACTATTAAGAAGCGGCTGGTTGATGCTGTAAAGGAATTTCTCGCTAAGGACAAGCTACGTGTCACCGATTTAGACGCCATTGTGCTGCTGTCCGATACCGATGGTGCATTTATCGATGATTCGCTGGTTGTCTTTGATGAAGATGAGCCTCGTTGTTCCTATTTTGAAGATAGAATCGAAACGTCGAACGTCGCCTCGCTGCGTCAGAGAAATCAATGTAAATCTTCGTGTCTTAAGACGTTATCTAGGACGCATGAGCTGACCTGTAATAAAAGGAAGATTCCTTTCAAAGCTGCATATATGTCACGCAACCTTGAGCATGCTTTGTCCGATTGTTCGGGTAGGGTAACGCAGCAGAAAAAGTATGATCTGGCGCGCAAGTTTTCTAAAAAATACGGTACGGACGTTATTGGTTTCTTGGAGCTCCTTACGTTCCTTGCTCCCGTTGGCTCATATCAGGATAGCTGGGTTTATGTCGCGCGGGACAATAACTCTCTTTTGAGGGGTTCCAACATGAAGCAGACGCTCGAGGCTTTGCCCTCTAGTCCAATCAAAGCTGTCTCCTCCCTCTAAAGATGTTCTTAAAACAGCCTTAAGGATTTTGGACATATGCGTTGGCAGCGTACAATACGCGTGTTTGACTTTGGCAAAAGTAAGAATTTTGGGGAGGGGAACGCCATGGAGGTGCTGGTTGTTGGCAACACCGCATATGTTGACAATGACTTTTGCGCCAAGGCATTCCCCGGGGACCACGTTAAGGTTGTAGCCGCCAAGGATGCGCACCGCGATGAGTCGTCGCCTCATGCCTCGTGGAAAGAGCTGCTTCAGCACTTGGAGCAGGCCTACGAGTTCGACCGCGTGGTCTACCTGTCTAATTACCTTACCCCGCATACCGATACCGTGGGCGATATCGAGCTGCTGAGTTCGGTCTTTCGTACGTGCGCGGGTCGCCGGGTCCAACTGCTGTATGTAGCGGGGCCCGCGGGTGCCGAGGGTGCCGCCGATGCCGCGGGGCGAACGGGCAAGGGCGCCTCTATTGGCTTTCCGTAGGGATTGGGGCGGTCATGTCAGTCGTTTTGTCCAGTCATCATCGTCATCAGATTCTGTTTGCTGCTGTGGCCTGCCTATGCGTTTTGCTGGGCGGGTCTTCTTAGGCCGCGGGTGCGGATAGCCTCACCATCGCGGGCCAGACCTATGACGAGCCGGGTGTCTCGGGCCCCGGCTGGGCCTGGATTGATGCTGACCATCTGCAGCTTAATGGCTACGCGGGCGAGGCCATTGGCGCGGAAGGCGATCTGGCGGTAACGCTGGTGGGCCAAAACGTTCTGGACGAGGCGCAGGCCGAGGATGCGGACATGTGCACGAGCGGTCTTGAGGTGTGGGGCAACCTTACGCTTTGCGGCACGGGCTCGTTGCGCGCGACGGGTTCGCAGTGCGGCGTCTTTACACTGGGCGCGCTGGTAATCGACGGATGTTCGGTCGAAGCTTGGGCAGACGGCAAGGGCATGAACGATGCCTCGGTAGCCGGCGTGCGCGGGGCTACCGTTACCGTGCGGGGTGGCGCGCATGTCGTTGCTGCTAGCAGTGGATCGGGCGATGACTGCCGCTTCTTTGGCGTGTACGCCTCCGATGGCCAGTTTGCCGTGGACGCTTCTTGGGTGGGTGCGACCGGCGCCAGCGGGGGTGTTGCCTGCGAGAGCGGCTCACTTACGTCCGCGCAGTTTATGGCGCCGGCGGGCGGGGCCTTTGGTGCCGCCTGCGTGATGGACGCCAGCGGGGCCGTAGCGCAGCATGTGGTAATTGAACCCACAGGCGCCCAGCCGCCTGCGGGGGAGACTCAGCCTGGTACCGATGAACCCACTGGCGGTAATCCCGCGGGCGACACGAAGCCTGGCAGCGAAGAAAAGCCTGGCGATGAGACCAAGTCCGGCGACGGTGACTGGGCGGTTGCGTGCCTTGCCTTCGTCTATCTTGGTATGTTGTTGGTCACCATAAAAGTTTGGGCACTTCGCTGAGGGCCTTATTTGCCAATGTAGTTTCTGCCGCTTCTTTCCTACATTTCTCTGAGTCAATAATGCAGATTGCTTGAACTCGGCTTGGGGCTTGCCATGTATTTGAATTTGGCTAAACTTAACCTATAAGTTAACCACATTTGGTTTTATCTGAGGCGGAGGGGGTGGCCTTTGATTAGTGACTATGAACTTGTCGAATATGCTGATCCCGAGGGACGACCTTTTTGGAACTAACTACCTCCCCTGAGAACTCTCAATTTCAGAAGATGATGTCTGATCCTAAAACGAAGTTTACCGCCCGTAAAATGATCAATCAGATTTCAAAAGTCTATGACTACGGGCTAAAGGATGTCAGTGGAACGTCAAAGCTTCGATGTATCGATCCTAAGATTGGACTATACGAACTCAAGGGTTTTGATGGGGTTAATCGAGAAATGGTCTACGCGATTTGCCAAGGCGTGGACAAGATTGTTTTGCTTTTTTGGTTTAAGGGCCATCAAGGCTCGGGAAATATTTCCAAAGAAATTAAACGCGCAAAACAGTTGGCCCCGATAGCAAAGCAGCTTTTGGAGTCATAGCGTCGGCTTTTTTTGCCCGCTTACGAAACGGAGACTTGTAATGGTTAAGGTCGATTTATCAGACTTTTACGCGGAAACGGAAACGAGCGAAACCCGTGCCTATGAGCACGCACTAGATATTGAGTTTATTGTTCATCGCGAGATGCAGCGCTCGGGCTTGAGTAAAAGTGAGCTGGCAAAGCGTATGGGCGTGAGTCTTCAGTCGCTTTCGAAATTGTTGAATTCTCAGCCCAACATGACGCTGAAAACAATCGCAAAGTTTGAGCTTGCGTTGGGTATCAAAATCATTCCTCAGGTCATTTCCAGTTATTCGAATGAGGCGCCGTTTTCTTCGTCTAATAATTCTGTCCGAGAACAATGGTCTTCATTTAACAGCGACTGCTCGGCGAAACGATTGAACTTTGAGATGATTCCGGGAGGTTTGGCTGCATGAGTAAGGATTTCATTGCGCCTATTCAGGTTGTTCATTTGTTTGTTGTCGACTCAACTTTTCATATCGAGAATGAGCCCTCCCAGAATATGGATTTAAAAGTTGACGTTAGCTATCAGGACGTCCATCTATTGAGGAACAAGGCGGGCGAGCGTGCAGACTTAAAGCTGTATGTGTGTGGCAGTCTGATTGATAGGGACGATGCAAAGGAAAAAATGCGCGCTGATGTGACGGTTGCCATTTCGGTGTCAACAAAAATGCCGTTCGACATTTCAGACGATGAAGCGCGCCGTTATCTTCTCTCTAATGCGATTTCCATGGCGTATGGTCACGCTAAGAGCTATCTGATGGTCGTTACTGGACTTTCGCCCATGGGGGCTTTGACGCTGCCGGCAATTCTTCCTTCGGAATTGGCAGCGGACAGCGATGCGTCTTTCCAAAGTGAGTAAGTTGTTCTCGAGTTGGATTTTGCCTGCCGCTGTGTGCAAATGTAACGGGGTGCCGAATCGGTAGTTTGACTGATTCGGCATTTATATTTCGAAGTTTCTAGTTGAAGCCCTGCGATGCCCGTGCTGCGACAGCTAAATTGACCGTGACGTCCCGTCTTGCGACACGCATGTAGCTCCGCACGGGTATTATGGTGAAAGCGATTTCAACGACAGGGGTGCTCGTGGTAAAGATGAAAGATGTGGCCGAGTTGGCGGGCGTTTCGAGCGCCGCCGTCTCGCGCTACCTCAACGGTGGCTACATATCGACGGACAAGGCCGAGCGCATTAAGCAGGCGATTGAGCTGACAGGATACGTGCGGTCCAGCCAGGCTCGCGCGCTGCGCACCGGTTCCACCAAGCTCATCGGCGTCATCGTACCTAAGATTAACTCGGAATCCGTGAGCCGCATTACCGCCGGCATTGGCCAGGTGCTCGGTCGCCGTGGCTACCAGATGCTGCTTGCCAATACCGACAACGCGGCCGATCGCGAGCTCGAATACCTCGATTTATTCCAAAACCACCCGGTTGATGGCATTGTGCTGGTGGCAACCATGATTACCGACGAGCATCGCCGGGCGATTGAGTCGTGCCGCGTGCCCATCGTGCTGATCGGTCAGAATGTTGAGGGCGCGGCGTGCGTCTATCACGACGATTACGAGGCCGCCTTTGAGCTGGGTCATGCGCTTGCGGGTCGCGTGGATGGCAAGATTGCCTACATTGGAGTTACCGAGGAGGACCGCGCTGCTGGCTATGACCGCCGTCGCGGTTTTGAGGCTGGCTTGCGCGCCGCGGGCGTGGCGCTTGATCCGAGCCTGATTCGCCAGGGGTCTTTTACGCTCGACTCGGGCTATGGTGCGGCGCGTGAACTGCTTTCCGTCGCTCCCGATGTTTCGTTTATCGCCTGCGCGACCGACACCATGGCGGCGGGTGCGCTGCGTGCCATCGATGAGGTTCGCGGCGTGGGCGAGGGCATGCACCGCGTAAGCGGTTTTGGTGACAACGCGTTTTTGCGCGCGCTGACGGGCGGCATTCCCACCGTGCACTATGGCTACCTGACCAGTGGCGTCGAGGCGACCAATATGTTGCTCAACACGCTCGATGGCGTGGAGGGGGAGAGCGGTCTCAAGACGCTCAAGCTCGGCCATCAGCTTATGAATGTCTAGGGTTTGGGCACGTCTGTCTGCCTCTGAGTCGCCTGTTTTTGCCTTAAAACTACCTTTCGCCGGCTTTTTCCTACCGTTCACCCTATTATGAAAACGATTACAGAATTATGAAACTGAAAACGATTACAGTATAAGTGTCAAAGATGGCCGGGTGCGAATGCACCCGTTGGAGGAAAGGGAAGTCATGGACTACCGCAAATCAGCCCAAGAGGTGCTCGACAACATCGGTGGCGCCGGCAACGTTGTTTCGGCTGCACACTGCGCCACGCGTCTGCGTCTGGTGATTGCCGATAACGCCAAGGTCGACAAGGAGGCCCTTGAGAATATCGACGGCGCCAAGGGCGTCTTTGAGGCCCAGGGCCAGCTCCAGATTATTTTTGGTACCGGCACCGTCAACAAGGTCTACGAAGAGTTCATTGCGTTCAGCGGAGTCGAGGCTGCCACCAAGGCCGAGGTCAAGGAGGCCGCAGCGCAGCAGCAGAACATCTTTATGCGCGCCATTAAGGTACTCGGCGACGTCTTTGTCCCCATCATCCCCGCCATCGTGGCTTCGGGCCTGCTGCTGGGAATCATGAGCGCCCTCAACTTTATGGCCTCCAACGGCTTTATCGCGCTCGACACCAATAACTTTATCTACAAGATCGCCGACCTGGTCTCGGGAACGTCCTTCGGCATTCTGCAGATCCTGATCGGCTACTCCGCCGCCAAGGCCTTTGGCGCCAACCCGTACCTGGGTGCCGTCGTCGGCGGTGCGTTCATCAACTCCTCGCTGCAGAGCGCCTACACGGTTGCCTCCGAGGGCGTGCAGACCATGGTCACCGTCATCCCCGGCGTGTACAGCTTTGAGTGGGTCGGCTATCAGGGCCATGTGATTCCCATCGTTATCGCCTGCGCCATTCTCGCCTTCCTCGAGAAGCGTCTCCACAAGGTTGTCCCCGAGATGTTCGACCTCTTTGTGACCCCGCTTGTCTCGGTGTTCGTGACCGTGCTCGTGACGCTCGTTGCCGTCGGCCCCATCTTTGTTTGGGCCGAGAACGCCATCCTCGGTCTGATCCAGACCCTGCTGACCCTGCCCTTCGGCATCGGTTCCTTTATCGTCGGCCTGTTCTATGCCCCCACGGTCGTTACCGGTATCCACCAGATGTACACCGCCATCGACCTGGGCCAGCTCGCCCAGTACGGCGTAACCTACTGGCTGCCCATCGCTAGCGCTGCCAATATCGCCCAGGGTGGCGCCGCGCTTGCCGTTGCCTTTAAGACCCGCGATGCCAAGATCAAGGGCCTGGCGCTTCCTTCGGCTCTGTCCGCCTTTATGGGCATTACCGAGCCTGCCATCTTTGGTGTGAACCTGCGCTTCTTTAAGCCCTTCATCGCCGGCTGCATCGGCGGCGGCTGCGGTGCCCTGGTCTGCGCGCTCACCTCGCTGGCTGCCTCCGGCACGGGCGTTACCGGTATCTTCGGTATCCTGCTGTGCCTGGCCCAGCCCGTGCAGTACGCGATCATGTTTGCGGTCGCCGCGCTGGTTTCCTTTGGCGTCTCGTTTGTCCTGTACAAGGACGAGCCCAAGGCTTCCGAGCAGGCCTAAGGGCTTTTGATTGAGGGGGTGCCCGCGGGTTGTATGCTCGCGGGTGTTTCCCGTATCTGGTGCCGATCTCTGGTGCCTTGTAACTTTCGATCCGTTAGGACTTTGATATGTCTAATGCACTTGGTCGCGACCTTGCAAAGCTGGTTGCCGCTGTTGACGCTGCCGCCTCTGAGTGCGGTCATGGCGCGTATGGCCAGCACTTCCATATTATGCCGCCGGCGGGTTGGCTCAATGACCCCAACGGTCTTTGCCAAGCGGGCGGCGTGTTCCACGCTTATTTTCAATATGCGCCGTTTGATGTCGAGGGTGGCGTCAAGATGTGGGGCCATGCCACAAGCCGCGATCTTATGACGTGGGACTACGTTGGCGCCCCGCTGCTGCCCGACGAGCCGTTCGATTGCCATGGCGTGTATTCGGGCTCCGCGCTTGCTGAGGACGGCCGCATTCGCGTGCTGTACACGGGCAACGTTAAGCTTTCCGATGCAGACGGCACGTACGACTACGTCAATACCGGTCGACGAGCCGATACTGTTTATGTCGAGAGCATTGATGGTCTTGCCGGTCGGGAGTTCAGCCAAAAGCGCGTGGTGCTGGCGTCCGATGATTATCCCGAGGATTTGACCTGCCACGTGCGCGATCCCAAGGTGTGGCGTGACGCGGACGGGCGTTATCACATGGTGCTGGGCGCCCGTCGTCGCGTGGATGGACCGCATATCGAAAGCCATTTTTGTGCGATGCACGGCGAGGGTGCCGGGCGCGATGTGGGCGAGATCCTGGTGTATGGCTCGGCCGATATGTTGAGCTGGGAACTCGAGAGCCGTGTGTCTACGCCCGAGCGTTTTGGCTTTATGTGGGAGTGCCCGGGATACCTTGAGCTTGAGGCGGATGGCGGTGCGCCGGCGAAGTGGCTGTCCTTCTCTCCCCAGGGGCTCGAAGGCGGTCGTTGGGACCGCGGCAACGTATACGCTGCTGGCTACATGCCTGTAACAGGCGACATTACCGGCGGCGACGGTGCCTATGAGCTGGGCGAGTTCCGCCTGTGGGACGCCGGTTTTGACTTCTATGCTCCGCAGGAGTTCACGGCCGAGGACGGTCGCCACATGCTGATCGGCTGGATGGGCATGCCCGATGAGCCGACCTATGGCAACGCGCCCACCGTGGTGTGCGGCTGGCAGCACTGCATGACGGTGCCGCGTGAGCTTACAGCCGGTGCCGGCGGCGTGGTGCTGCAGCAGCCGGCGCGCGAGATCGAGCGCCATTATGCCTCGGTGCGTGTGGGGGTGGGCTCGTTGGAGGTTGCCGGCGATACCTGCTTTGACGTTGTTGTCGACGGTGTCAACGACGCGTTTACCGCGACCGTTGATGACGAGCTGAAGCTGGCGTTTGTGCCCGCCGAGGGCGAGCTGCCCGCGCGCTTTGAGATGCGATTTGCCGATGAAGGCCGCGCTTCTGCCGGCTGCGGTCGTACCGTGCGCTGGGAGCCCGTCGACGAGGTTCGTAACGTGCGCGTTGTCGGCGATGTCTCGTCGGTCGAGGTGTTTGTGAACGATGGCGCGCTCGTGTTTTCGACACGCATCTATCCCGAGGCCTATGGCGTGACCGTTGACGCTCCGGGTGCGAGCGCGAACTATCACACGCTCATCATCTAGGTGATTCGTCTCATATCGGCGCTATACTGCAGCCGTTGCCCACGATGCGGGGAACACCCGCAGCGTGGGTTTTTGTTTTGAGGGGACGGTGCCGTATGGGCGTACAGCAGCTAGAAGAGGCCTGGGTTTTGAGGACCGGCGCGCGTGAAGCGCGGTTGCTCACGGCCTCGCATGTGCCAGCAGCGTTGTCGCAATTGGGGATTGTGCGCCCCGGTGACCGCCTAGTTGCGTTTGCCGATGACTTTGTCGATGCGTTTGCGCACGGCTTTGATGCCCTCAACGTGGCTATGGTGGGGGAGCTGTCGGTTGCAGCGTTTGACGCCGCGTCCGCGGGCTTTGATGCTTCGTTTGATGCCGCGGGCCCGCATCTGTGGTGGTTCGTTAACTCCATTGGCGGGTTTGGCCTGCGCGTGCCCGATCTTCGTGCTCTGGGCCGCGCGGCTCGTGATGCCCGTGCACTCCTCGTGGTGGATAACACTGTGGCAAGCGTCTTTGGGTGCGATCCGCTGCGCTTGGGAGCCGTGCTGTCGCTCGAGGCCCTTGATCGTGTGTGTGCCGGTGGGGCTCCGAGCAAGCTTGTGGCGGCGTCGGTGGCGCGCTCGCAGCTTAAGCGCCATCGCGTGGATGCCACCGCCGAATGCGCACATGCTTTGCTGGCTGGCTGCAGTGCGGTTGCGCTAGACCTGCCTGCCGATGAGGTCGATGTGCTGGAGCGCGGGCTCGAGACGCTCAACGCTCGCATGCAGGCTCACTTCGACCGCGCCCGTGCGCTGGCAGAGTATTTGGCTGCGAACGAGATGGTGCGCAATGTGCGTTACCCCGGGCTGAGTTCGCATCCCGATCATGCAGTTGCAACGGGAATCCTCGAGCACGGCTTTGGTCCGGCAGTCGAATTTGACCTTATCGATCGCAGCGCGGGTGAGCTGTTCGAGGCTTTGCCGGGGGAGTTTCGCACATCGCCCGCCGGCGGCGCCGCGACGCGCCTTTCTGCTCCACGCGGCAAGCAGGGGAGTACCATCCGCCTTTTCGCCGGCATCGACGATCCTCTGGCAGTAGCGGCCACCCTAGACCACGCCCTCCGCAAGTAGCTAATTTGGGACGGGGCTTTTTTAGCTACCCAATGTCAATTTTTGGCTATGAGTCAAGAATGCTCTGGATGGGTAGCTAAAAAAGCCCCGTCCCAAATTAGCTACTCTTTGATGCTGGCGATGAGGTCGTTGGCCTTGGTGGCGATCGCTTGGTTGATTTCTGCTTGCAGGCCCTTGTAGACCGCTACGGCTCGCTTGCCGGCTCGGTTGAGCGAGTGCTCGCGGGCGATACCTTGCAGCAACAAGACGCAGCCGTGGCCGAAGACGCCCGGCAAATCCTTGTCGCACGCTTGAATGACCAACTTTGCCGTCGTCTTGTACTTCATACGCTCCACGTCTCCCCGCTAAAGTGTTTGCTGGGCAAACGCAAAGCCTGCGTCAAACCCTCGTGTGCTCTTCTTAAATCATGCATTGTAGCAGTCAAAGTGCGTTAAGATACTTCCCCAGTATTGGGCGCCCAAGGTTGGGCTGGGTCCTACGAGGCCTGCAGCCGACCGGTCGCATGGAAAAAGGAGAAACATGGCTACGTTCTTTCCCGGTGAGTCCCACACGTTTTCGGAGTATCTGCTGGTCCCTGGCTATTCGTCCTCGCAGTGCATCCCCAACAACGTCTCTCTTAAGACGCCGCTAACCCGCTTTAAGCGCGGTGAGAAGCCGGCAATCACCCTGAACATCCCCATGGTTTCCGCCATCATGCAGTCCGTCTCGGGCGTCGACATGGGTGTCGCGCTCGCTACCGAGGGCGGCCTGTCCTTCATCTACGGTTCTCAGACCCCCGAGTCCGAGGCCGCCATGGTCAAGGCCGTCAAGGATCACAAGGCCGGCTTTGTTCAGTCCGATTCCACGCTGACCCCCGACATGACCATGGAACAGGTCATCGAGCTCAAGGAGAAGACCGGTCACTCCACCATGCCGGTCACCGACGATGGCACCCCCAAGGGCAAGCTCCTGGGCATCGTCACCAGCCGTGACTATCGCCCCAGCCGCGATGACCACCAGAAGAAGGTCTCCGAGTTCATGACCCCGCGCGAGCAGCTCATCGTGGGCGACAAGAACATCAGCCTCAAGGTTGCCAACGACGTCATCTGGGACAACAAGCTCAACGCCCTGCCTATCGTCGACGACAACGATCACCTTATGGGCATCGTCTTCCGCAAGGACTACGACAGTCACAAGACCAACCCCAACGAGCTGCTCGATAACGACAAGCGCTATATGGTCGGCGCCGGTATCAACACCCGCGACTATGCCGAGCGCGTGCCGCTGCTCATCGAGGCTGGCGCCGATGTCCTGTGCATCGACTCCTCCGAGGGCTTCAGTGAGTGGCAGAAGCGCACCATCGAGTGGATTCGCGCCAACTACGGCGAGGACGTCAAGGTCGGTGCCGGTAACGTCGTCGACGCCGAGGGCTTCCGCTTCTTGGCCGACTGCGGTGCCGACTTCATCAAGGTCGGTATCGGCGGCGGTTCCATCTGCATCACTCGCGAGACCAAGGGTATCGGTCGTGGCCAGGCCACCGCGCTGATCGACGTCTGCCGCGCCCGTGACGAGTACTACGAGGAGACCGGTGTTTACGTGCCCGTGTGCTCCGACGGCGGTATCGTATACGACTACCACATGACGCTCGCCCTTGCTATGGGTGCCGACTTTATGATGCTGGGTCGCTACTTCGCCCGCTTCGATGAGAGCCCGACCGAGCGCGTCAACGTCAACGGTCAGTACATGAAGGAGTACTGGGGCGAGGGTTCTGCGCGTGCCCGCAACTGGCAGCGCTACGACCTGGGCGGCGCCGCGAAGCTCAGCTTCGTCGAGGGCGTCGATTCCTACGTTCCCTACGCCGGCTCCCTCAAGGACGGCGTGGGCGGCACGCTCTACAAGGTCAAGTCCACGATGTGCAACTGCGGCGCCCTCTCGATCCCCGAGCTCCAGGAAAAGGCACGCCTGACCCTGGTCAGCTCCACCTCCATCGTCGAAGGCGGCGCCCACGACGTAGTCGTCAAGGACTCCCAGCAAAGCGTCAGCTACCGCTAAGCGGCTTTCCCAAGCACCGCACCTTGCCGTTCAAACCGTCGCTCGCGTACCAAAGTACGCGTCGCTCCTCTTTCACGGCAATCTGCGGCACTTGGAAAACCCGACCATGCTTGGGCGGGTAACAAATAGCGGTTGATTCACAACCACGTTATTTAGATAAAGCGAGATGCCTGCAAGTCGCAGGCATCTCGCTTGTCGTATTTGCTATTATCAACCAAGTTAACCTTAGGGTCGGGCGGCTTAGCTTTGTTCGCTACAAGTTCCGCACGCAAAGAAGAGCACTTAATGTGCTCTCCGTCTTGCGCAGGACTGTCCGCAGTAGCGAATAAAGCTAAGCCGCCCGACCCCAGCTAAGATTAAAGGAGCTGATATGTGCGATTGCACAGATCATAAGGACGAGATTCCCGCCTACGACGCGCAGGCCATTGAGTCCAAGTGGATGAAGGCCTGGGAGGACTCCAACCTCTTTGCCGTCGACACCGACGCTAGCAAGCCCAAGAAGTATGTGCTCGAGATGTTCCCGTATCCGTCGGGCGACCTGCACATGGGCCACGCGCGCAACTACACCATCGGCGATGCCATGGCCCGTCAGGCCCGCATGCGCGGCTTTGACGTGCTGCACCCCATCGGCTTCGACGCCTTTGGCCTGCCCGCCGAGAACGCCGCCATCAAGCACAACACGCAGGCTGCCGCCTGGACGTATAAGAACATGGACCAGGCGCTCGCTACGATGAGGCGCATGGGCTTCTCCTACGACCTGGATCGCACCGTTAAGACCTGCAGCCCCGACTACTATCGCTGGGGCCAGTGGATCTTTGAGAAGATGTGGGAAAAGGGCCTGGTCTATCGTAAGAAGAATCCGGTTAACTGGTGCCCCACCTGCAAGACCGTTTTGGCTAACGAGCAGGTGACCGAGGGCAAGTGCTGGCGTTGCGGCACCGAGCCCGAGAAGCGCGACCTTGAGCAGTGGTACTACAAGATCACCGAGTACTCCCAGGAGCTGCTCGACGACCTGGAGAAGCTCCCTGGCTGGCCCGAGCGCGTCAAGCAGATGCAGGCCAACTGGATCGGCCGCTCCGAGGGTGCCGAGGTCGACTTTACCCTGTGCGACGCCGATGGCGAGCCCATCGAGGGCGATGAGGGCAAGATCACCGTCTTCACCACGCGTGCCGATACCCTTTTTGGCGTCTCCTTCTTTGTCCTGGCTCCCGAGTACGCCCGTCTGCACGAGCTCGTCGAGGGCACGGAGTACGAGGCGGCCGTCACCAAGATCGTTGAGGACTCCAAGCACATTTCTGCCGTCGAGCGTGCCCAGGGCACCCTCGAGAAGCACGGTGCCTTTACCGGCCGCTACGTGGTGAACCCGGTCAACGGCGAGAAGGTCCCCGTGTGGGTTGCCGACTACGTCGTGGCCGACTACGGCACCGGCGCCGTCATGGCCGTTCCCTGCGGCGACCAGCGCGACTTTGAGTTCGCACGCAAGTATGATCTGCCGATCGTGCCGATCATCCTGGACGATGACGACCGCGCAGCCGTCGAGGCCAGCGGCGAGACTATCGATACCTTCCATGCCGAGACCGTCGACTGGGATTGCGCCCATGCCGCCGAGGGTACGCTCGTCCAGTCCGGCAAGTACACCGGTATGCGCGGCGGCAAGCACTCCGAGGGCGAGGCTGCGATCGTGGCCGACCTCGAGGCCATGGGCTGCGGTCGTCGTAAGGTCGAGTTCCGTCTGCGCGACTGGCTCATCAGCCGCCAGCGCTATTGGGGCAACCCCATCCCGGCCATCCACTGCGAGCACTGCGGCATCGTGCCCGTGCCCGAGGACCAGCTGCCGGTGACGCTGCCCGAGAACCTGGATCTGGGTGCCGGCGAGACCCTTGCCGAGTGCAAGGAGTTCTACGAGACCACCTGCCCGGTCTGCGGCCGCCCGGCCAAGCGCGAGACCGATACCATGGACACCTTTACCTGCTCCAGTTGGTATTACCTGCGCTATACCGACCCGCACAACACCGAGCTGCCTTTCTCCCGCGAGGCTGCCGACCGTTGGATGCCCGTCGATAACTACATCGGCGGCATCGAGCATGCCATTCTGCACCTGCTCTACAGCCGCTTCTTTACCAAGGCGCTGCGCGACCTGGGTCTGTTGAGTGTGGACGAGCCCTTTACCAACCTGCTGTGCCAGGGCATGGTCAAGGACGAGAACGGCGACACCATGTCCAAGTCCAAGGGCAATGTCGTACCCCCGAGCTCGGTCATCGAGCCCTACGGCGCCGACACCATGCGTCTGGCGATCCTGTTTATCGCCCCGCCCGAGAAGGACTTCGACTGGGATCCCAAGGCCGTTGAGGGCGCCAACCGCTTCATCAAGCGCGCCTGGCGTATCGTTTGGCAGCTCGTCCAGTCCGGCGACGCCAACGTGGCCTTCGACAAGTCCGCGCTCGACGAGGTTGCGATGAAGCTCTATCGCGAGCGTCACCGCACCATCGCCAAGTGCACCGAGGACTTCGATCGCGGCCAGTTCAACACCGCGATCTCGGCCGTCATGGAGCTCGTCAACGCGGCGAGCGCCTACCTTAACGCCACCGAGGGCGCATCGCGCGACAAGGCGCTGTGCTATGGCGTGGCTAAGGACATCGTGAGCGTCCTTGCCCCCATCTGCCCGTTCTGGGCCGACGAGCTGTGGCACGAGGCCCTCGGCTGTGAGGGCAACGCCTACACCGCCGCCTGGCCCGAGTTCGACTTGGCCGAGTCCATCGAGGACACGGTGCAGATTGTCGTGCAGGTGCTCGGCAAGGTTCGTGGCCGCATCGACGTAGCCCGCGATGCCTCCAACGAGGAGATGCAGGCTGCCGCCGAGGCCGCTGTCGCCAAGTGGACCGAGGGCAAGACCGTTGTCAAGGCCATCTGCGTGCCCGGCAAGCTGGTCAACCTGGTGGTCAAGTAAACACCGCACGCATAGCTGACGTGTAAGAGACGAGGGACGGTCCGGTTGGGTCGTCCCTCGTTTTGTGTTGTCTGCCCTGCTTAGTCAGTGCGTCGCACCGTCTTCTACGGGATGTGTACCAGGCCCCTAAAGTAAACGTTGCCCGTTGCCTCTTCGAACATCCAGATGTTGAGGTAGATGTCGTTGAGGTCGTTGTTCACATCAAAGTCCGGGTCGTCGAAGGTGCCTACAAAGGTGAGCATGGCGCGCGTTTCCTCGCTCGCTGCGACCTGCTGGCGCATGCGCACATCGCGGACCACGCCGTTGACGTAGGCATAGGAGTCCACATCGCCAAACATCATGTCGACATCGGTGTTGTTTGTCACCGCAAAGACCAACGCGGCGTCGCCGTAGCCATCCGTGTCCTTGCCCACGCAGATAACATGGACGTTCTCGTCTGCCTCAAGGTCGATGGGGAACTGTTCTTGGGGGTCGGGACTTAGGCCCTGGGGATCGACGATGTCTTCGTTTATTTTGTCGAAGCTTTCCGATGGCGTCTTTTTCTCGATGGCTTTGGTGCTGCCAGGGTTCGGTTCGCATGTTCCGGTTTTGCCATTCGTGTTGCCGCAGCCTAAGAGGGCCAACGAGCACGTTGCGATGGCGAGCGCAGTTATGCAGGGGGTGCCTAGACGTTTCATGTGTGCCTCCTTGCCGTAGAGGATTTGGAATGGTTCGTCGTTGCGCGACTTGCTGGCTGGCTTGTTGCAGAATGCCCCTTAGCGTAAGTCTGATCGATAGGGGCTCGGGGAGGAATGCCCTTGGGGTCCGAACGGGCCTGTGGAATGGGACGCATGGCCCGTTTTGGGGCTGTTGAGGGTGCGCCGCATGGGGTTCCTCGACCAATTGTCCTATTCTTGTGGAGAAGCTGTGCGCACGCTGACCTGCAGATTCGTACTGTGCTTGCACGTTTTCGCAGGTATTGGTATAGTTTGCTTGCAAATGAAGTTGTAATTGAAAGAAGTGGGGTTTCGGCCCCGCTTCTTTTTTGTATGGATGGAGGTGCCGCAATGGTCAAAACTAAGACCGAGCAGGCGATCATCGACGCGCTCGAGGCCGTTGCTCCCCAGCACGATGTCGACATCGTTGACGTCGAGCTCGTGGGTGCCACCAAGGCCCCCTGCGTGCGTGTGCGTATCGAGGGTGCCGAGGGCCAGAGCCTGTCGCTCAATGACGTCACGGCCAACACCAAGTGGGTCGGCGATGTGATTGAGGAGCTCGACCCTATCTCTTCGAGCTATACGCTCGAGGTGTCGAGCCCGGGTATGGCGCGCCCGCTGCGCCGCCCGTGCGACTTTGCCCGCTTTGTGGGCGAGAACTGTGAGCTCACCTCCACCGCCACCGAGGGCCGTCGCAAGTACGCCGGCAAGATTGCCGCTTCGACCGAGACCGACGTGACCCTCGAGCTCGAGGACGGCGAGTCCGTCACCCTCGATTTCTCTGATGTTAAAAAGTGCAAGTTGAAGCCCACCTACGACTTCAAGCCCGCGAAGGAAGGAAAGTAAGATGGCAGCATCCGACATGATGTCCGCCCTGATGGAGCTTTGCCAGGAGAAGCACATCGACCAGCTCTACCTGATCGACCGCCTGGAGCAGTCGCTCGCCAAGAGCTATGCCGAGATCCTGCATCTTGAGTGGGGCGCCAAGGTGACCATCGACCGCACCACCGGCAAGATCTACGTCTACCGCCTGGAGCCGATCGACGATTCCATGGACGAGGAGGGCAACTTCACCGAGTTCGAGGAGATCGACGTCACCCCCAAGAACACGAGCCGCATCGCTGCCCAGCACGCCAAGGCCGAGATCAACGCCATCGTGCGCAACTCCGCCCGCGAGCAGATCTACGAGGAGTTCTCCGGCCGCATCGGTGACCTCATCAGCGGTACCGTGCTGCAGTCCACGCCCGACTTCACGATTGTCAAGATTCGCGAGGGCGTCGAGGCTGAGCTTCCGCACTTCGATCAGCGTCGTTACGAGAACGAGCGCAACGAGCGTCCGATGGGCGAGCGCTACCTGCACAACCAGCACATCAAGGCCGTGATCATCGACGTTCGCGACCCCAACTCCAACCTGCAGCCGGTTCGTGGCGAGCACAGCCGTCCGCCGATTGTCATCTCCCGTACCCACCCCGAGCTCATGCGTCGTCTGTTTGAGCAGGAGGTGCCCGAGATCTATGAGGGCACCGTCCAGATCAAGTCAATCGCCCGCGAGCCCGGCCAGCGTTCCAAGGTTGCCGTCCACTCGCTCGACGACCGCCTGGATCCCGTGGGCGCCTGCGTCGGCCCCAAGGGCAGCCGTGTTCGCGCTGTCGTGGGCGAGCTCCGTGGCGAGCGCGTCGACGTCATCCTGTGGGATGCCGATCCTGCCGTCTACGTCGCCAACGCCCTTTCGCCCGCTAAGGTCACCCGCGTCCTCATCGACGAGGAGAAGGCCTACGCCGGCGTCATCGTGCCCGACGACCAGCTGTCCCTCGCCATCGGCAAGGAGGGCCAGAACGCCCGCCTCGCCGCGCGCCTGACCGGCTGGCACATCGACATCAAGTCGGAGACGCTTGCCGCCGACATCCTCAAGAACGTTCCCGTTCACGAGGAGCCCGCCGCCGACCTGATCGGTGACGAGGAGGACGAGGACGTCCGCCGCTGCGAGTATGTGTCCGAGGACGGCATCCAGTGCCGCAACCAGGCTCGTCCCGGCTCCCGTTTCTGCGGTGTCCATGACACCGACGCCTTCGATGATGCGGAGGACCTGATCTAGCGCGCGGTCGCGCCGGGCGGGTCCTGGCGCGTATCCCACGCTCGTTCAGTCTCTAGGCACCCAAGGTGCCAGAAAGGGTAGGTGAAGTCATATGGCAAAAGTCCGTGTGTCCACCCTGGCCAAAGAGTTCGGCATGACCTCCAAGGAACTGATGGGTCATCTCGCCGATATGAAGATTCCCGCTAAGTCCGCTTCCTCCACCTTGGAGGATGCCTACGTTGCCATGGTCCGCAAGCAGCTCGCCTCGGTGATTGAGGCCCGCGCTCAGGAAGTCGAGGCCGCCAAGCAGGCCGAGGAGCAGGCAGCTGCCGCCGAGGAGGCTGCTCGCGCTGCCGAGGCCGAGCGCGAGCGCATCGCCGCCGAGAAGGCCCGCGAGGAGGAGCGCCGCCAGTTTGCCGCAGCCCAGGCTGCCGAGGAGGCTGCCCGCGCCGAGGCCGAGGCCAAGAAGAAGGCCGAGCAGGAGCGCCTTGCTCGCGAGAAGGAGGAGGCTGCCCGCGAGGCCCAGCGCCGCGCCGTTCCCGCTTCCGACTCCGGTTCGCGCTTCCGTTCGCTGCTCGACCAGATTGCCGCACAGGAGACCGTGCTCAAGGAGAAGAAGGACGCCGAGGACAAGGCCAAGGCCGAGCGCGCCGCCGAGCGCGGTAACCGTCGTGGCGGCAACAACGACCGCCGCGGTGGCCGTCGTAACGATCGCAACGCCTCCGACAACAACTCAGAGCGCAACGCCTCCGAGAGCCGTCCGCACAGCCATCGTACCAACGCCAGCAACAACGTCGCTGCCGGCATGGACTTCCCCAACCCCGATAAGCAGGGCAAGGGCAAGAAACGCAAGGGCGGTCACAACAACGAAGAGGACCATTACAGCCGCATGGCTCGTGAGGCCGAGGAGTATAGCCGCGAGAAGGTGCTCGAGGAGGCCCGCGCTGCCGTCGAGGAGGCCTCTCGCGAGTCCACCGGTCGCCGCAAGAAGCGCAAGGAGAAGCGCGAGCGCGAGGCTGCCAAGGCTCAGGAGGAGCGCAAAATAGAGGAGGCGCTGGCCCAGGGCGTGAACCCCGAGGAGCTCGACGCCATCAAGGTCTCCCAGGGCGTTACCGTCCAGGAACTCGCCGAGGCGCTCGACGTTCCGGCCAACGACATCATCAAGCGCCTGTTCCTGCTGGGCACGCCGCTCACCATGACGCAGTCCATGTCCGATGACCTTGTCGAGCTCGTTGCCGACGACCTGGGTCGTCAGATCAAGATCATTACCCCCGAGGAGGAGAATACCTTCTCGTTCTACGACGATCCCGCCGACCTTAAGCCGCGCGCCCCGGTCGTCACCGTCATGGGCCACGTCGACCACGGCAAGACGTCGCTGCTCGACGCTATCCGTCACACCGGCGTCGCTGCCGGCGAGGCGGGCGGCATTACGCAGGCCATCGGCGCTTCGCAGGTCATGATCAACGACCGCAAGATCACCTTCATCGATACCCCGGGTCATGCCACCTTTACGGCCATGCGTGCCCGTGGTGCCAAGGTGACCGACATCGTCATTCTGATCGTGGCCGCCGACGACGGCGTCATGCCCCAGACCGTCGAGTCGATCAACCACGCCAAGGCCGCCGGCGTACCCATCGTCGTCGCCGTCAACAAGATCGATAAGCCGGGTGCCAACCCCGACCGCGTGCGCCAGGAGCTCACCGAGTACGGTGTCATCCCCGAGGAGTGGGGCGGACAGAACATGTTCGTCAACATTTCGGCCAAGCAGAAGATCGGTATCGACGACCTTCTGGAGACCGTGCTGCTCCAGGCAGATGTGCTCGAGCTCAAGGCCAACCCGGACACCTTTGCCTCCGGCAACGTCCTCGAGGCCAAGCTCGACAAGGGCCGCGGCTCGGTCGCTACCGTGCTCGTGACCCGCGGTACCCTGCACGTGGGCGATACGCTGGTCGCCGGCCTCACCTACGGCCGCGTCCGCGCCATGCTCGACCCCAAGGGCCGCGCCGTCACCGAGGCCGGTCCCTCCGACGCCGTCGAGATCCTGGGCCTGCAGTCCGTGCCCAACGCCGGTGACGAGTTCCGCGTGTTCGAGGACGAGCGCGAGGCTCGTGCCCTTGCCGACGAGCGTTCGCTCAAGGCCCGTATCGAGGAGCAGAGCCGCGTCAAGCACGTCACGCTCGAGAACCTCTTCGAGACCATTGCCGACGCCGAGGTCAAGGAGCTCAACCTGATCATCAAGGCCGACGTCCAGGGTTCCATCGAGGCCCTTCAGGATTCGCTCGACAAGATGGATCAGTCCGAGGTCCGCATCAACACGATCCACTCCGCCGTTGGTGCCATCAACGAGACCGACGTCGTCCTGGCCGACGCCTCCAACGCCATCATCATCGGCTTTGGCGTCCGTCCCGACGGCAAGGCCCGCTCCGCTGCCGAGCGCGAGGGCGTCGAGATCCGTTGCTACGACGTCATCTACAAGTGCCTCGAGGAGCTCGACGCTGCCCGTATCGGCATGCTCAAGCCCACCGAGGTCGAGGTCTCCACGGGTACCGCGACCGTCCTGGACACCTTTAAGGTGCCCAAAGTCGGTATCGCCGCCGGTGTCCGTGTCGAAGAGGGCGAGATCGCCGCGACCGATTCCGTGCGTCTGGTGCGCGACGGCATCGTGGTCTTCAACGGCAAGATCGCCTCGATGCGCCACTACAAGGACGAGGCCAAGAGCCTCAAGAGCGGTTCCGAGGGCGGCATTGGCCTGGAGAACTTCCAGGACATCAAGCCCGGCGACCAGATCGAGGGTTACCGCATCGACCAGGTTGCCCGTACCGAGTAGGGGGTAGCGCTATGAAGCAAACGCAGGCAACCCGCCGTCTGGGCGAGCAGCTTCGCGAGAAGCTCGGTTATATCCTTCTCTTTGAGGTTTCCGATCCGCGTCTCGACCTGGTTACTTTGACCGCGGTCGAGGTCGCGGTGGACCGTTCGTTCGCGCGTGTGTACGTGTCGTGCGATGCGAGCCGCTACGACGAGGTCATGGAGGCGCTCGCAAGCGCTAAGGGCCGTATTCGCAGCCTGTTGGCTCGCTCGCTCGATTGGCGTGTTACGCCCGAGCTCGATTTTCGCATCGATCGCTCGACCGATAAGGCCGAGCGCATCACGCGTGCGTTGGAAAACGTTCCCGCCACGCTTGCGATCGAAAAGGACGAGGACGGCTATCCGATAGCGGATGCCGCCCAGGAGGCAGCTTTAGATGACTAATTCCGCCGACCTCGCCTCGTGCGAGTCTGCAGATATTCAGCGACGCATCCTCGAGCTCATCGAGGGTGCGTCCTCCATTGCGATTTCGGGACACACTTCTCCCGATGGCGACGCCCTGGGCTCCGTGTTGGGTCTGGGCCTCTCGCTTATGAAGTTTTTCCCTAACAAGGACATTGCCCTGCTGCTGGCAGACGATGATCCGGTTCCGCGCATCTACCGCTTTATGGAAGGCTCCGATCGCCTGGTACCGGCATCTGCGTATACCGGCAATCCGGACCTGTTCATCTCGGTGGACGTGCCGGTCGTCGAGCGTCTCAATAATTCCGCCGAGGTGCTTCGTCGCTCCAAGCATGTGGTGTGCTTCGATCACCATCCGGCGCGCGAGGAGTTTGCCGAGCTCAGCCTGAGGCGCGTCGAAGCTGCAGCCTGCGCCATGATCATCGACCGCTTCTTGGACAATTGCGGCATTGTCGCACGTGATGGCGTTGCAACCTGCCTGCTGTGTGGCTTGGTTACCGATACCGGCCGTTTTCAGTACCAAAACGCCGACGCCGCCGCGTTCCATGCAGCCTCGCGTCTGGTTGCCCACGGTGCCGATCCGGCGCGTGTGGCACTCGAGGTCTACCAGAGCATGCGCGTTGAGTTTTTGCACCTCAAGTCCATCGTTATGGGCCGCATTAAGACGGTGGCCCACGGGCGCGTCGCATATAGCTACGCGTACCAGAGTGACCTTGAGGCCTGCGGTGTCACCTCGGATGAGTGCGACGGTCTGGTTGACGTGGTGCGCTCGGTGATGGGCGTCGAGGTCTGCTTGTTCTTGAAGGGCATCGAGGGCGATACCAAGGTGCGCGGTAACCTGCGCTCCAAGGGCGACCTCAACGTGTCCGAGATCGCTGCTGCCTTTGGCGGAGGCGGACATCCCGCTGCCGCCGGTTTCTCCAACAACGGAACGATTCTCGAGACGCTTACCGTGGCACTTCCCATGCTGGCCGAACTGGTAGGGGAGGATCCCGCTTCGGTGACCGTCGAGCTTTAACTTTTTGGATGGTACATGGCTCGTCGTACGCCTTCTCAACTGAATATGCTGCTCGCCGTCGATAAGCCGGTGGGCTGCACGTCCCACGATGTGGTTTCGAAATGCCGGCGCGCCCTCCATGAGCGGCGCGTCGGCCATGCCGGCACGCTCGACCCCATGGCATCGGGTGTCATGGTGGTGGGTGTTGGCCAGGCCACCCGTCTGCTGGGCATGCTAACCCTCGATACCAAAAGCTATGTCGCCGACATTTCGTTTGGCGCCGAGACCAATACCGATGATGCGGAGGGCGAGGCTTTCCGCACGGTGGCTGTTGCCAACGAGCTCCGCGATCCTGCCTATGCCCGTGAGCGCTTGGCCGCTATGCTGGGTCCGCAGATGCAGGTGCCGCCGGCGTTTTCGGCTATCTCGGTCAATGGCGTTCGCGCCTACAAGTCTGCTCGCGAGGGCAATGCGGTGGACCTACCTCCGCGCCCCGTCGAGGTCTATGCCGCCGACCTGATCGCCGTGGGAGGCGAAGGTGATACGTGTGTGTGGACCGTGGCGTTCTCTGTGAGCAAGGGTACCTATATCCGTGCGCTCGCTCGCGATTTGGGCCGCGCCTGCGAGAGCGCCGCGCACATTTCCGCGCTGCGCCGCACGGCCTCCGGTGTTGTTTCCATTGGCGCTTGTCATGCGGTCGAGGAGCTTTCTCCCGAGTCCGCGGCTGGCTTTGCCCTGGATCCCATTGCGGCCTTGGGCGCCACGCGTGTTGACTTGCCGGGTAATCTTGCCGACGACCTGCTCTGCGGCCGACGCATTCCCGTTGAGCGTGCGCTTGCCGATTTCGATTCCGCGAAGGCGCCTTTTGCGTTGGTGCTCGATGGGGGACTCAAGGCGCTTGCCCGCATTGAGAGTGGCCGCTTTGTCATGGAGCACGTGTTTCCGCAGGCAATCGGCGGTGTTCGATGATGTTGTCCGCTCGTGAGCTCGCGCGTATCTTTTTCGAGGGCGAGTCGGACGAGGCTCGCATCGTTGCTGCCGATACGTTTGATGAGTGCGAGCACTTGGGTGCCGCATCGATTGCCATCGGCGTGTTCGACGGCGTTCACCGTGGACACCAGGAGCTCATTGCGGCGCTTGTTAGCGATGCGCGCGCCCATGATTGCAAGGCGGTCGTGGTCACTTTCGATCCCGATCCGGACGTTGTGGTGAGTCCTTCGCCCGCTCAAAAATTGATGACGACGGCCGACCGTCTACATGCCTTGGCTCAGACCGGGGTCGATGCGGTGGTGGCCGTTCCCTTTACGCCTGAGGTTGCGGCACTCGACCATGTTGCTTTTCTCTCGCTGGTGTCGCGTCTGGTCGACATTCGTTCGATTCGCGTTGGCAGCGACTTTAGGCTGGGTCGTGGCGGTGCTTCTGGTGTTGCCGAGATGCGCTCTTGGGGTTCCGAGCGCGGCGTTGACGTGTATGGTCACGACCTGCTTTGCGAGGGCGGTGAGGCCATTTGCGCCACCCGCATTCGTCATGAGCTGGGACAGGGCCATGTGGAGCTTGCTGCTGAGTTGCTCGGCCGCCCGTATATGCTGCGTGGCGGTGTTATTCGTGGCCGTCACGAGGGTTCTGGCATGGGCTTTCCCACGGCAAACCTGCAGGTTCCCGACGGCATTCAGGTGCCTGCCGATGGCGTGTATGAGGGTCTGGTGCTGGTCGGTGACACCGCGTGGCCTGCTGCCGTTAACGTCGGCCTGCCGCCGACGTATGCCGACGATGCCGCTTCATCGCATCTCGAGGCTAACTTAATTGGTTATACGGGCGACCTGTACGGCGCTTCCGTTTCGCTGGCGTTTACGCGCTGGCTGCGTCCCTCGCGTGTGTTCGATTCGCTGGATGAGTTGATTGCGACCGTCGAGGGTAACATCGAGGACATTCGTCACAACTTGGGTGAGCAGGGGGTGGGCATCCGTGATTAGCGATGAGGAAAAAGACCAGGTACGCGCTGCGTCCGACCTAGTTGCCATCGTGCAGGAAACGGTTGAGCTCAAGCCCCGCGGCCATGAGTTTTGGGGTTGCTGCCCCTTTCATGGCGAAAAGACGCCGTCCTTCCACATTATCCCCGCCACGCAGGTGTGGCATTGCTTTGGCTGCGGCGAGGGTGGCGACGTCTTCACCTATATCATGAAGCGCGAGAACTTGAGCTTTCCCGAGTCAATCCGATATTTGGCCGATCGCGCGGGTATTGAGCTGCATGACACCGGAGATCGCCGCGAACGCGGTACCAAGCGTGCCCGCATCTACGATCTGTGCGCCGAGACCGCCCAGTTCTACCACACCATGCTTATGCGCGGTAAGGACGGCCGTCCACGCGAGTACTTTGCCAGCCGCGGCATGGGTGGCGACGTCTGCCGTCGCTACTGCCTGGGCTTTGCACCGGGCCGCAACGCGCTGGTGTCGCACCTGTCCCAGGCGGGTTTTACCCCGCAGGAGATGATCGACGCCAACGTTGCCGTGAGCCGCGGGCGCGGGCAGCTTGCCGACCGCTTCTACGACCGCGTGATGTTCCCCATCTTTGACGAGCAGGGTCACAACATTGCCTTTGGCGGGCGCATCATGGGTGACGGCCAACCCAAGTACCTCAATACCGCCGAGACGAGTGTGTTTCATAAAAAGCGAAACCTCTATGGCTTTAATTGGGCCAAGGAGTTTATCGTCGCGCAGGATACGGCCATCGTGGTGGAGGGCTATACCGATTGCATCGCCTGCTGGGAGGCGGGGATCAAAAACGTTGTCGCCACGCTGGGCACCGCGCTCACGGAGCATCACGTCAAGACGCTCACCCGCTTTGCCAAGCGTATCGTGTATATGTTCGATGGCGATGCCGCGGGCCAGAAGGCCGCCCGCCGTGCGATTCAGTTTATCGAGCGGGATTCGATGGATCTGCGCTGCGTGGTGCTGCCCGACGGCAACGACCCTATGGAGTTCATCACGGCGCATGGTGGACAGGAGCTTCAGGCGCGCATCGACGCTGCCGAGCCGCTCATGGACTTTGTCTACCGTTCGCTGCAGGAGTCGAGTGACATCACCACGCCGGGCGGTCGTGCCAAGGCGCTGGAAGATGCGCTGACGCTTATCTATCCGCTGCGCGATAGCTATATGATCGACACATACTTTATCCAGATTGCCGATCTGCTGGGTTTGGATCTGGAGACGGTTCGCGCGAGTTCGGGTCGCGTGTTTCGCGATGTCGCCAAGCGCGAAGATGCGGAACGACGTCGTGAGCAGAACTATGAACGCCAGCGGGCGCAAGCCGAGCGCTCTGGTAGCGCGGGCGGTCGGACGTCTGGTTCGCAGGGGGCATCTCGCGGTGCTTGGGCATCGGGCGCGACGTCGCCGGTGTTCGCGCCGGTCGAGGAGGAGCCGTACGACTATGTCCCGCTCGATGCCTACGGCGCCGCGCCCGTGGAGGTCGTCGACGACCTGCCGCCGATTGATGTGCCTGATGGTATGGGCTCTGCGCCCGCCGGTGCCCCGGCAGACGCCTCGGCCCCTATGGTGCTGACCGATTTGGAGCGCAAGTCCTTGGCAGGGGAGCGCGAGCTGTTGACGATGCTCACGAGCTACCCCGACCTGTTCCGCACGTATGCCGACCGCATCTGCTCTATCGAGTGGGTTGACCCACGTCACGAGTCCATCGCATGGGCCGTTCTGGCAACGCCGCCGGGAACCGATCCTGCAGCCTGCATGGATGCGGCGCGCTCGGTGTGTCCCGAGGCGGCAACGCTTGTGAGTGCCGGGCGCATCTCGGCGACGAGCAAGCACCCCACCGAGACGAACATCGTGTTTATGCTTGATACGCTCGAGCTCTACACCATCAAGCGCCGCATGCGTGCCGCCCAGGCCAAGCTGCGCCAGGACCGTTCGCTCGATGATGAGGCCCGTCGCGCGCTGACCGTGCAGGCCGCGCAGGATTCGCAGCGTCAACGCGAGCTGCAAAAGTCTATCGGCGGCGTGGCGGACCCGTTCCGTTTGATTGGTCTGGAGACCGCGGGCACCGAACAGGCCTAGATGTTGTGGTCAAGCAGCGTATTCTCGCCTATATCCAGTCCTCTTTTTGGGTATAGACGTCAATGTGTGTGCTAAAGTAATGAGTCCTGTGGACTATGAAGGGAGAATCTGTGCCAAAAAAGACTGAGAGCACGGGTACTGGGCTGGAATCCTACGTTGCAAAGCTCATGGGCAACGGCTCAAACAGGACTTCGGTAACCGAGGACGAGATTCAGGTCGCCCTGAAGGATATCGATGTTTCTGACGAGCAGCTCACCGCGGTGTATTCCGCGCTGCGCAACAGCGGCATCCAGATTATCTCCGCGAGCGGTAACGACGACGCCCCCATGGACGTCGACGATGACGAAAACGATAACGATACTGACGATTTCGATGACGACGACGAGCACGATTCCGGCTCGCTCGACGATCACGAGCTCAAGATGGCCCGTCAGGCCGACGCCGAGATGGGTTCTTCCAAGAGCAAGAAGAAGCGCACCGTGCGCACGTCCCGTTCACGCTCGCGCGTGCGTGGCATCGATGCCTCCACGGTGATGCTGACCGGCGATCCGGTTCGTATGTACCTCAAAGAGATCGGCAAGGTCGACCTGCTGACCGCCTCCGAAGAGGTCGATCTGGCCATGAAGATCGAGGCCGGTCTTGAGGCCACCGAGAAGCTCGAGGCCGCCGATGCCGGTGAGCTCGAGCTCACGCGTGCCGAGATGCGTCGTCTTACGCGCATTGAGAACGTTGGCCTCGAAGCCAAGCAGGCGCTCATCAGCGCAAACCTGCGTCTGGTCGTCTCCATCGCCAAGCGCTATGTCGGCCGCGGCATGCTGTTCCTTGACCTGATCCAGGAGGGCAACCTCGGTCTGATTCGCGCCGTCGAGAAGTTCGACTACCAGAAGGGCTTCAAGTTCTCCACGTACGCCACGTGGTGGATCCGTCAGGCCATTACGCGCGCTATCGCCGACCAGGCCCGTACCATCCGTATTCCCGTGCATATGGTCGAGACTATCAACAAGCTCGTCCGCGTGCAGCGCCAGCTCCTTCAGGATCTGGGTCGCGACCCGACCCCCGAGGAGATCGGTGCCGAGATGGACATGAGCGCCGACCGCGTCCGCGAGATCCAGAAGATCTCGCAGGAGCCCGTGTCGCTCGAGACCCCCATCGGCGAGGAAGAGGATTCCCAGCTGGGCGACTTCATCGAGGACTCCCAGGCTATCGTTCCGCCCGATGCTGCCAGCTTCTCCATGCTGCAGGAGCAGCTCACCCAGGTGCTCGACTCGCTTGCCGATCGTGAGCGCAAGGTTATCGAGCTGCGCTTTGGCCTTGTCGACGGGCATCCCCGCACGCTCGAGGAGGTCGGTCGCGAGTTTGGCGTCACGCGCGAGCGTATCCGCCAGATCGAGTCCAAGACTTTGGCCAAGCTCCGCCACCCCAGCCGCAGCAGCAAGCTGAAGGACTACATCGAGTCATAACCTCGCAAGTAAGAAGCGCCCTCAAACACATCCGCTTGGGGGCGCTTTCATGTGGTCATTGGGGACGTCCCCAATGACTAGGTCGGAAAAATTCTTAAAAAAGTTCTTGCCCTGAGCTGATTCGTCCGTATAATAAACTTCGTTGCTTGAGAGCACGCACCTATTCCTCGGTAGCTCAATGGTAGAGCACGCGGCTGTTAACCGCGCTGTTGTAGGTTCGAGTCCTACCCGGGGAGCCAGGTTGTAAAACCCGTCGCTTATGCGGCGGGTTTTTTCATGCCGCGATCACCTGGCGCGAACGTTGCCATATCAACATTTCGTGTCGAGGATGTAATCCCGCGACCCACCACCTCAACATGGCGCGCTCGTTGTAGAATAATGCAATGATTGCTCCCACGAGATGGTGCCGCGAGCACCAGATAAGGAGATTCTTGTGTCTGAGACCATTAACGGCAGCCTGAGCGTCTCGAACGACGTCATTGCCGATATTGCCGGTTATGCCGCGATGACGTGCTATGGCGTCGTCGGTATGGCCGAACAGCTCCAGGGCGCCGAGAGTGTGCGCCTGCTTGCCGGTCAGCGCCTCCGCAAGGGCGTGCTTGTCTCCGCCGACGAGAACGGCCTTACGGTCGATCTTCACGTCGTGCTCGAGAACGGCGTCAACATGAAGTCCGTCTGCCACAATCTTTCGAGCTCCGTTGCCTTCACCCTGCAGGAGATCGCCCAGATCGATCCCGCCAGCCTTAAGATCGGCATCCATATCGACGCGCTCAAGAGCCGTCTGAACTAGCATCCGAAAACGGAGATTCAAATACCCATGATTGCAAAGACCATTCGCACCTGTTTTCCGATCGCTGCGGCTGCCGTTTCCGACAAGGCCGAGGAGATCAACAAGCTCAACGTCTTCCCCGTACCCGACGGCGACACCGGCACCAACATGTCGCTCACGCTCGCCTCGGTGACCAAGGAGCTCTCCGCCCTCCCCGCCGATGCCGACATGGAGGCCATTGCCGGCGCCATCACCCACGGCTCCCTGATGGGTGCCCGCGGCAACTCCGGCGTCATTACCTCGCAGATTCTGCGCGGCGTGGCCGAGGGCCTCGTCTCTGCCGATGAGCCCATTACGTCCGCCAACATCGCCTTCGCCTTCCGTCGCGCCGTCAAGGTGGCCTTCCAGGCCGTCCGCAAGCCCATCGAGGGCACGATCCTCACGGTCCTGCGCGATGTCTCGACCAAGGCCGACGAGTGCGAAAAGAAGAAGTTCTCGGCCGAGGACGCGCTCGATGCCATCGTCGTCGAGGCCTACCAGTCTGTCGCCCGCACGCCCGACCTGCTGCCCGTCCTCAAGGAGAACGGCGTGGTCGACTCCGGTGCCTTTGGTTTTGCCATCTTCCTTGAGAACTTTGTTGCCGCCGCTCTTGGCCGCAGCACCGTTGTCGAGGATTTCTCCGCCACGTTTGATTCTGCCGGTTCTGCCCGCGACGCGGCCCTCGGTCGCGTTGAGATCGAGGCCAACGACGACTGGGAGGGCTCGGAGTTCCGCTATTGCAATGAGTTCCTGTTTAAGGCCGACGCCCCGTTTGACGAGGACGAGTGCCTTAAGTTCCTGGGTTCCATGGGCGACTGCGAACTGCTCGTGGGCGCCTACCCCGACTACAAGATCCACGTGCACTCCAATACCCCCAACCTGGTGCTCGAGCACATGCTGCAGCTTGGCCAGATCTACGAGGTCTTTATCCACAACATGGAGATGGAGGCCCACGACCGTACCGCCAAGATTCATGAGGACCAGGAAAAGGCCGCCGAGCCCGCCAAGGCGCTGGGCTTTGTCGCCGTTGCCGCCGGTTCGGGCGAGGCCGACATCCTCAAGTCCCTCGGTGTCGACGTGATCGTCTCGGGTGGCCAGACCATGAACCCCTCGACTGCAGACCTACTGGGCGCCGTCGACCAGGTCAACGCGACCTCGGTCATCATCCTGCCCAATAACGGTAACATCCGCATGGCCGCCGAGGCTGCCGCTTCTGCCTGCACCGACAAAAAGGTTGCCGTCGTTCCCACCAAGACCGTTCCGCAGGCCTTCTCCGCGCTGTTCGCGGTCCTGCCCGATTCCGAGCTCGAGGACGCCGTCGCCGCTATGGTCGACGCCATCAGCGAAGTCCGCGATGGCGAGGTCACCCGCGCTGTGCGCGACTCCAGCGCCTCCGACGGCTCGCCGATTCACTCCGGTGACGTTATGGGTATCATTGCCGGTTCCATTGACGTGGTCGGCTCCGATGTGAAGCAGGTCACGCTCGATTGCATCAACCGCATGCAGGAGGAAGAGGAGGGTGACGCGCTGACGATTCTGGCCGGCGAGGAGCTGTCCGATGAAGCCTTCCAGGAGATCGTCGACGCCATTGAGGAGGCTCAGCCCGATCTGGAGATTGACGCCCATCGTGGCGAGCAGCCGCTCTATCCCGTGATCTTCTCGATCGAGTAGGCAACTGCCCATGTCCGAGCTGTGCTCCGTGCCGCGCGTCTCGGAGCGCTTTGCCCAGAGCAATGCGCTCGACGAGGATATCGCGCGACTCAAATATGTTTCGGGTAAACGTGAGGAGGCCCTTCGCCGTCTGGGAATTCGGACGGTGGGGGACCTCCTTCTCCATATCCCTCATCGATACCTCGACTTTACCCGCTCGTGGTCCATCGAGATGGCGCCCATCGGTATCGTGTGCACCATCATCGCCACGGTTGACCGTATCGTCCAAAAGCAGCCGCGTCCGCGCATGCAGGTGACCGAGGTCTCGCTCGTTGACGAGACGGGCGTGCTGCAGGTCGCCTTTTTCCGCCAGCCATGGATTGCCCAGCAGCTTAAGCAGGGCGACCGCCTGGCCGTGATGGGCAAGGTCGAGTTTGCCTATGGTTTTAAGCAGATGGCCTCTCCGCATTTCGAAAAGCTCGAGGAGGGACGTGCCGCGGGAACTATCCTGCCGGTCCATTACGTGAGTGATGGCGTGAGCCAGGCGTGGATGCGCCGCATCGTTAGCGGCGCGCTCGAGGTCGTCGGCAATCCCTTTGATCCCATTCCGGCACCGCTGCGCGCAAAGCGGAAGCTCATGAGCAATGCCCGTGCTTTGCACTCGATCCACTTTCCCTCGAGCATGGCTGAGCGCGATATCGCGCGCGCACGGCTTGCCTACGAGGAGTGCCTCTACCTGCAGTTGGCGCTGCGCCTGCGCAACGACGGCGGCCTGGTCGATGTGGTGCCCTACACCCACGCCGCGGGCGAGCACCTGGCCGCGCTCAAGCAGGCCCTGCCGTTTTCGCTGAGCGACGAGCAGGAGGCCGCGTTCCAAGATATCCTGCGCGATATGTGCGATGGCGGGCGCGTGATGAACCGCCTGCTGCTGGGCGATGTCGGTACCGGCAAGACCGCTGTTGCCGCCTGCGCGCTGGCTGTGGCTGCCGATAGCGGCACGCAGGCCTGCGTTATGGCGCCTACGGGCGTGCTGGCGCGTCAATATGCCGATAAGACCGGCCCTCTGCTCTCGCAGGCCGGCATGTCATGGGCGCTTCTGACGGGTGCCACGCCGGCCGCAGAGCGCGAGCGCATCCATGCACAGCTGGAATCGGGCGAGCTTGACGTACTCTTTGGCACCCATGCGGTGCTTTCGGATAACGTTGCGTTCAAGCGTTTATCGCTCGTGGTCATCGATGAGCAGCACCGGTTTGGCGTCGGCCAACGCAACGCCCTGCGCGCGAAGGGCCCCGGTGCCGATCTGCTCGTTATGACGGCAACGCCCATCCCGCGTACGCTGGCGCTTTCGGTCTATGGCGATCTGGACACGAGCATCATCCGCCATCGGCCCGTCCCTGGCGCTGGCGTGACGACGCGTGTTCTCACCGGGTCGAGCCGAGACCTGGCCTACGGCGCTATCCGTGAGGCGCATGAAAAGGGTCAGCAGGCTTACGTGATCTGCCCGCTCGTGGAGCCGAGTGACTCGGCCGATGAGCTGGAGGACGTGCCCGGTATCGCCCGCGACGACGAGGGCCGCGTGACGGTCCCCGTGCCGCTGCACGATACGGCAACCGAGCTCGACCGACTGCGTCTTGCGTTGCCTGGGCTTACCGTCGAGCGCCTTCACGGCCGCATGCCGGCGGGGGAGAAGGATCGGGTCATCGATGCCTTCAAGCGTGGCGAGATCGACGTGCTCGTCTCGACTACGGTGGTCGAGGTGGGCGTCGACGTGCCCAATGCCACCGTCATGGTTATCGAGAACGGCGAGCGCTTTGGTTTGGCTGCCTTGCACCAGCTGCGCGGTCGCGTGGGCCGTGGCAGCGTGTCGGGCACGTGCCTGGTCATGACGCACTCCAAGGGCAACGGCGGCGCGTCGCCAGCACAAGATCGCCTACAATCGCTCGAGAAGACCTCGGATGGCTTTACGCTCGCCCAGATGGACCTGCGTCTGCGCCACGAGGGCGAGATCCTGGGGTACCGCCAACATGGCGGTGTGACCCTGCGCTTTGTCGACCTGGATGCCGACGAGGAGCTGATTGAGTGGGCCCATTTGGACGCGGTCGAGCTCTTGCGGTATGCTTGCACCCTTGACTCCGTGGCGACGCGCCCCCTGCGCGATGCGGTCGCCATGCGATATCGACACATTTTTAAGGAGGTCAGCGGAGGATGAGAATCATCGGCGGCGAATGGCGCGGTCGTAAGATCGAGGAGCCCCGTGGTCGCGATGTCACCCGCCCCACGACTGATCGCGTACGCGAGGCGTGCGCATCTATGGTCATGTCGGCATTCGACTTCGATTTGGACGAGGTCCGTGTGCTGGACGCCTTTGGCGGCTCCGGTGCCTTAGGGTTAGAGATGCTCTCTCGTGGGGCCCGCTCGCTCACGACGTTTGAGATCGATCGCAACGCCGCGCGGCTCATTACCAAGAATATCGAGTCGCTCTGCTGTGACCGTGCGCGTTGGCGCGTGGTAGCGGGCGACATGCTGGCGAGTGCTTCGCGCGGTCGTGTGCCGGGCGGCCCCTTTGATCTGGTCCTGCTCGACCCACCATATGCTTTTGGTGCCGAGCCGGTCGAGGAGCTGCTGCAGAACCTGGCTCAGCAGGGTCTGCTTGCATCTGGTGCTTATGCCCTGTTTGAGCATGCCGCTGCCGATGCGGGCGCGCATCCGGCAGGTTTTGAGACCGTGCGTGAGAAGCGTTATGGCATCACCTCGGTCGATCTGCTTCGTTGGGTCGGCGATGACGATGGTGAGGGTGATAACGCCGGCACCGATGCTGACAACAACGATGCCATGACGTTTCAGGAGGACGCCCATGAGTGACACCATTAACCGCGTCATCGTTCCGGGCACCTTCGACCCCATTACGTTTGGACATATCGATGTAATCCGCCGCGCCCGCCGCATCTTTCCCAGCGTGATCGTCGCTGTTGCCGAGTCGCAGGGTAAAAACGGTGTGGGCACGACGTTTATGCTCGATGAGCGCGTGGCGCTGGCCCGCGAGGCGCTCGGCGATATTGACGGCGTCGAGGTCCTGCCCTTCACCGGCCTCTTGGTCGACTTCGCTCGTGAGCAGGGGGCGGGGGCCGTGGTCAAGGGCCTGCGCGCCATGACCGACTTTGAGTACGAGCTGCAGCAGGCAGATCTCAACTATCGCTTGGATAACGAGCTGGAGTCCATCTTTGTCATGAGTGCGCCGCAGTACGGCTACATCTCGAGCTCGGTCGTTCGCCAGATCGCCTCACTCGGCAGCGATGTATCGACGTTTGTCCCGCCCAACGTGGTCGAAGCGCTCAGACTTCGCTTTTCGTGACGTTTCTTATTGCCTGGTGGCATGTGGTAAACTAGCACGATGATATGTTACCTATGAAAGGAGACCGGATGCCGGGCGAGAATTTTCCTGGCGATAGGATCGTCAGCTTGGTCGATGAGCTCGAAGGGCTGATCGAGGAAGCCAAGCCGCCTTTCGGCAAGAACGCTCAGTTCAAGGTCATCGACGCCGACGTGTTCTTCAACATCCTCGACGAGATCCGCATGAGCTATCCCGAGGAGTGGCAGAAGTCCCGCCGTATCCTTAAGGAGCGCGAGGAGCTTATGGCTTCCGCTGCCGCTCAGGCCGATTCCATCATCGCCGACGCTCAGCAGCAGGCTCTTACCATTGCCGGTGAGCAGGAGATCGTCCGCTTAGCGCAGCAGCAGGCCGACGACATCCGTGATCGTGCCCAGCAGTACGAGCGCGAGACGCGTTATGCTGCCGAGGACTACGCAGAGCAGGTCTTTACGCACCTGGAGGAGAACCTCAAGAGCCTGACCGGCACCGTTACTCGTTGCCGTCAGCAGCTTAACGAGGGTGCCGCCCAACAGAATGGTCAGTGGTAATGGCTGAGTTCCCGAGCGTTACCGTCGATCTATCTGAGCAGCTCGAGTTCCCTGGAGATTCGTATCCGCTGACCGGTAAGGTCGATGTCGCCACCTACACGGTGGGCGAGAAGGAGTACCAGCTACAGGACGGCATCGACTACGACGTTGTCTTTACCAACGCCGGTACCGGTGTCTTGCTCACGGGCATGGTCCGCGCGCACGCCACCGGCGAGTGCGACCGTTGCCTGGAGCCCGCTTCGTTTGATATCGCCGGCGAGATCGAGGAGTTCTACCTCTTTGAGGAGCCCGAGGACCCCGAGGCCTACGAGGACGGCTACGAGCTCCTGGGTGAGGACCGCATCGTCGATCTGGGTGAGCCCATCAATGACGCGGTCGTCATGGACACGCCGTTTGTGGTGCTCTGCAAGCCCGATTGCCACGGTCTGTGCCCCACTTGCGGTTGCAATCTCAACGTCGAGCAATGCGATTGCGCCGCCCAGACGGAGGCCGAATGGGCCGCTGCCACGGAAAATCCATTTGCAGCATTGAAGAATCTCAAGCTTGACGAGTAAAACTGTGGTAGTATCGCTACTTGCGCGTAATCGCCACACTGGATAGTTCATAAGGAAGGTCACTATGCCCGTACCTAAACAAAAGCAGGGTCGTATCCGCACTCACACCCGTCGTTCCGCCAACATGAAGATCTCGGCTGCGGCTCAGTCCACGTGCCCCCGTTGCGGCGCCGTCAAGCTCCCGCACCACGTGTGCCCCAGCTGCGGTTTCTACAAGGACCGCGAGGTTATCGTTACCGAGTAACGGTATACTCTGGATGCGATGCCGTTCCAAATGGAACCACAATGGCCGGCTCAATGAGTCGGCCATTTTTGTATAAGGAGCATGTATATGAGTAACGTTCGCGTTTGTGTAGACGTTGTGGGCGGAGACGAGAAACCTCAGGTTGTTCTCGATGGTATCGAGGCTGCGCTTGCCGCCGATCCCGATATCAGGGTCTTGGCAGCTGGCCCCGCCGAAATCGTCAATCCCTTTGCAGCTTCCCATGCACGTGTTGAGGCCATTGAGGCACCCGACGTTATCGCCATGGATGACGATCCCATTCGCGCCGTGATGACCAAACGCAAGTCGTCGATCGTGTTGTCGTGCCGCGCCATCAAGAAGGGAAATGCGGACGCGTTCTTCTCTGCCGGCTCGACCGGTGCCATGACCGCCGCCGCCACCGCCTATGTGACGCCGTTTAGGTATCAGGCCGAAGGCAAGAAGCAGCCGGTGCGCCCCTGTCTGACCAATGCGCTGCCCAATCGCGCCGGCGGTCTGACGGTGCTGTGCGATATGGGCGCCAACCCCGATGTCGAGGTCGATGACATGGTGCGTTTTGCTCAGATGGGTAGCGCCTATGCCCGCGTCGTCCTGGGCATTGAGCATCCCCGCGTGGGCCTGCTTGCTAACGGCACCGAGGACGAGAAGGGCTCCAACTTTACCAAGGCGTGCTTCCCGGCCATGAAAGCCGTCGTTCCTGGCTTTGTTGGTAACTGCGAGGGCACCGATCTTACGTCGGGCAATTTTGACGTCGTGGTCGCCGACGGCATGTCGGGCAACATCGCGCTCAAGGCCACTGAGGGCGCTGCTAAGTTTTTGCTGCAGGAACTCAAGGGCGTCTTTATGTCTTCACTTGGCACCAAGATCGCCGCGCTGCTTATTAAAAAGCAGATGCGCGAGATCAAGGCTAAGCTCTCTGGCGACGCCAAGGGCGGCGCGATTCTTTTGGGCCTGCGCGGCGTGGTTCTGATCGGCCACGGCGCCACGTCGGTCGAAGCTGTCAAAAACGGTACGCTCGCGGCGGCCGAAGCCGTGCGCGCCGGGCTGGTCGAGAATGTCGCCAACTCTATGGACGGTATCGTTTTATAAGAGCGAGTTAGAGCGCTGTTATGCGCCTCGGGGCGTGCGTCGTGGGGTAGAATCAGAACCGTGTCTTGGTACCGCCCGGGCGGTACCATTCTTTTGGTATTCATGCACTATGAGAGGAAGCGCTATGGACCGCTCCGAAATCTTCGACAAGATCGCCGAGGTCGCTGCTGACGTTCTGGGCGTCGATGTTGCCGAAATTAGCGATGAGACCACCTTTGACGACCTCGATGCCAACTCGCTCGAGCGCCTGCAGCTGGTTACGGCTATCGAGGACGAGTTCAACCTCGAGATCGATGACGAGACTCTGCTTTCGCTCAACTCTGTCGCCGACGCCGTCGACGCGATCGAAAACGCCAGGGAGGCCTAGGTCTTGGCTTTGTCTGAACGACTTACGCGCGCCCAGGAAATTCTGGGCCATGAGTTCAATAATAAGGTGCTGCTGCGCGCGGCGCTTACGCATCCCTCGGCAGTCGAGGGCCAGCCGGTTTCTGCCAGCTATGAGCGCCTTGAGTTCTTGGGCGATTCCATTTTGGGCGCCGTGGTCGCACGCTCCCTGTTTGAGTCCTATCCGGAGTTTGACGAGGGCAAGCTCACGCGCCTGAAGGTGTCGCTTGTCTCGGGCGCCACGCTGTCCGAGGTTTCTAACGAGCTGGGCATCGACGATATCATCATCTTTGGTGCCTCCGAGACCGGTACGGGTGCGCGCGGCCTGCATTCGGCGCTCGAGAACGTCTACGAGTCGCTCGTGGGCGCGCTGTACCTGGATGCCGGCTGGGATGCGGCGGCGGAGTTCATCCACCGTACGCTTAAGCCGCACCTGGCTTCCGAGCGTGCCGAGCACCCTGCGAACCCCAAGTCGTTCTTGCAGGAGTGCGTGCAAGCCGACGGTCACGAACCCCCGGCGTATAAGCTCGTTGGCTCCGAGGGCCCGGCGCATGCGCCCACCTTTACCGCCGTGGTGTTGATCGATGGTATTCGCCAGGGTCGCGGCTCCGGCTCCTCAAAGAAGGAAGCCGAGGGGGCCGCTGCACTCGAGGCACTTGACCGCATGGGCTACACCACTAACGGCGTGATTCTCAACAAGAAGCCTGTGTAAGCGAGGAACCGTGTATCTCAAGTCCCTCACGCTCAAAGGGTTCAAGTCGTTTGCCGACCGCGCCCATATGACGTTTGAGCCGGGCCTGACCGTCATCGTCGGTCCCAACGGCTCGGGAAAATCGAACATCTCCGACTCCATCCTGTGGGTTCTGGGCGAGCAGAGCGCCAAGCAGCTGCGCGGCCAGGCCATGGAGGATGTCATCTTCTCGGGCTCGTCGGCTCGCAAGCCGGTGGGTGTCGCCGAGGTTACGCTGGTGCTCGATAACTCGGACCATATGCTGCCCGTCGACTTTGACGAGGTCGCCATCACCCGTCGCATGTATCGCTCGGGCGAAAGCGAGTACCTCATTAACTCGAGCCCGTGCCGCCTGATGGACATCCAGGACATCCTGCACGATTCGGGCTTGGGCAAGGATACGCATTCCATCATCAGCCAGGGCAAGCTCGACGCCATTTTGCAGAGCCGCCCCGAGGAGCGCCGTGCCCTCATCGAGGAGGCCGCCGGCATCTCCAAGCACAAGCGCCGCAAGGAGCGTGCGCTCAAAAAGATTAAGTCGATGGACGAGCACCTGACGCGTGCCCGCGACATCAATAAGGAAATCGCCCGTCAGCTGCGGCCGCTGGAGCGTCAGGTCGATCGCGCGCGCAAGTATAAAGAGCTATCCTCGCGCGCGAACGAGCTTACGCAGATGCTGGCTGTCGATGAGCTGCGTTCGCTGCAGTCGCAGTGGAACGACCTGGAGAGCCGCTCCAAGGAGGGTGCGGCCGAGCTTGAGCTTGCGCAGTATCGCTTGGGCGAAAAGGAACGCGAGCTCGAGAAGCTCCAGGTCATGCTCGAGGAAAAGGGCCTGTTTGTGGGCGACTTGGGCGAGCAGCGCCGCCATATGCAAGATGTGGTCGGTCGCATTAACTCCGACATGCGCCTGCTCGAGGAAAAGGGCCACAACATGGTGTCGCGCCTGTCCGACATGCGCGGCCAGATCTCGAGCTCCGAGCATCAGCGCCGTCGCGTGGTCGAGGAGCTCGAGGACGCGCGTGCGCAGCTTGAGGAGGTGACCGGTGCGCACATGCAGGCCCAGGAGGACGTTGACGCCGCTGGTCCTGCCGCCGCCGAGCTCCACGAGCTCCGCGTGGCGCTCGACAATCAGATTTCGCAGCTTACGCGTGAGCAACGCGATGTGCAGCGCGTGGCCGATAACGCCGCGCTCGAGCTCGCTAAGGTGAAGGATTCCTTGAGCAATGCCGAGGTCGAGGACAACATGTACGCCTCGCGCCTGGAGCAGATCGATGAACAGCTCGAGGAGGTCACGGCTTCGCTCGAGAGCCGTCGCGACCGCGCCGAGGAGCTTGAGTGCGCTCTTGAGGAAGCGCGCCAGGCTCAGGTCGATGCGCGTGAAGCCACCGAGACGGCACGCGCGGCCCTGAAGGACCTGCGTGCCCGCGAGAGCGAGGCACGCGACAAGCTATCCGAGGTGCGCTCGGAGCTTGCCAGTCAAAAGAAACTCGATGCCCGCATGGCCGACAGCTCGCCGCTCGTGAGCCGCCTGGTGGGTGCGCTGGGCGACGATGTCTCGGGTCGTCTGGGCGACGTGCTCGAGGCCCCGCGTGAGCTTGAGGGCCTGGTTGAGCAATTGCTCGCCGGCGATATCGATGCGCTGCTGTTCGACGATACGTCCGCGCTTGAGCGTGCCGGTCGTGCGGCCCTGGACCAGAAGAAGGCCTCGGGCGAGGCGCTGCTGGTAGCGCGCGGCGTGAGCGGCTCTACCGCCGCTGAGGGCGCCTACGGTACCCGTCTGGTCGATCGCCTGTCCGTTCGTGCGGGCTACGGTCCTGTTGTCGAGGCTCTGCTCGGCGGCTATTACGTGGTCGATGACTTGGCTGCCGCGTTGGCGGCGCCGGTTGTGGATGGCGTGACCTATGTGACCCCTGATGGTGCCCGCGTTGCCTGCGGCGGCTTGGTGCGCGTGGGTCTCGATGCCGGTGAGGCATCGGGTGCCTTGGAGCGCAAGCGCCGTATCCGCGAGTTGGAGGGGCTTGAGCCCGATTTGGCCGCTGTGTTTGAACATGTGTCGGACCAGGTCGTCGAGGCCAATGCGGCCGTCGAGGAGGCGCGCGCCGCCGAGGACGATGCCGCCGGCGAGATTGCCCGCCTTGAGGGCGAGCGCCGCTCGCTGCTTTCCGAGATCGGCCGCCTAGAGCAAAGCGCCAACAACGCAGAGGTCGAGCGCATGCGCATTTCCAAGCGCCGTGAGCAGGCCGCAGAGGCCGTTCGTGCAGCTCGTCCACGCGTGGATGAACTTACTCGCTCGCGTGACGAAGCTCGTGCGCATGCGAGCGACCTGGGCTTGCAGATTGCCGAGGCCAACGATGAATTTGACCGCGTTCGTCGTGACGATTCCGAGGCTGCTGGCAAGCTCGCCGACGCCAAGGTTCGCCTAGCTCAGACGAGCGAGCGCCTGCGTTCGCTGGAGGGCCGCGTGCCCGACCTGGAGCATCGTCTTGAGGGCATCGACCGTCGTATTCGCGGAACACGCCAGGCTTCGCGCTCGCTCGAGCTGCTGCGCCTGCGCGTCGACCCCATGCACGAACGCTATTCTGCCCTGTTGGAACGCGCGTCGGATTGGGCAGCGCGCCTGCGTGACCAGGCCTCTCTGGAAGAGGCAGACTCCGCTTCGCTCAAGAAGACCATCGAGGATGCCAAGGCAGAGGTTGCCCGCGCTAAGGAGCGGGTCGATACCGCCACCGCCACGCAAAACGAGTTTAAGGTCGCGCGTGGCAAGCTCGAGGTGCAGGTAGAGGCTGCCATTAAGGCCATTACCGCCGATGGCACCACGGTACTCGAGGAAGCGCTCATGCTTCCCGCGCCCACGGACCACGATGCCGCCGAGCGCGAGCTCAACCAGCTTGTGCGCCAGATCAACAACCTGGGCCCTGTGAACCAAGTTGCCATGGAGGAGTACGAGCAGCTCAAGCGCCGCGCCGACTACATCGATGAGCAGCTGGCTGATCTGGAGAGCGCGCGCAAGGCGCTCACCAAGATCACGGTGGCCATTGATCGCAAGATGCGCAAGGCGTTCCTGGTGACCTTTGAGAAGGTCGACGCGAACTTCCGCGAGATCTTCGCTATGCTGTTCCCGGGTGGCCAGGCTCATCTGGAGATGACCGATCCCGAGCATCCGGCCGAGACGGGTATCGAGGTCGTGGCGCAGCCGCGCGGCAAGCGCATCACCAAGATGATGCTCATGTCGGGTGGCGAGAAGAGCCTGACGGCGCTCGCCCTGCTCTTTGCCGTGTACCGCACGCGCACGGTGCCGTTCTATGTGCTGGACGAGGTCGAGGCGGCACTTGACGACGCCAACCTGTCCAAGCTCATCGGCGCCCTCGATGTGCTGCGTTCCGATACGCAGCTCTTGGTAATCTCGCATCAGCGCCGTACTATGGAGGATGCTGACGTTCTCTACGGTGTCTCGATGCAAGCCGACGGCGTCAGTCGCGTCGTCTCGCAAAAACTCGATCGCGAAACCGGAAAGGTCGTGAATGCATAATGGGATTCTTTGACGCTCTCTCGCGCGGACTTGAGCGCAGCCGTGAGGCCCTCAACGAGGTCTTCTACTTTGGCGGCGAGGTCGACGAGGATTTTTGGGAGGACCTTGAGGACACCCTCGTTATGGGTGACATGGGTGCCGAGGTCGCCATTCAGGTCTCCGATGACCTGCGCGATGCCGCGGCAAAGAAGAACCTCAAGACCGCTCCGCAGCTCCGTCGTGCCCTGGCCGAGCAGCTCGAGGGCCATTTTGTGCCTGTTGAGCGCGATCCGTTTTCCGATACTCCAAGCTGCGTGCTGTTTGTGGGCATTAACGGTGCCGGCAAGACCACGACGGTCGGTAAGATCGCGAGCGCCATGGCCGCCCGCGGCAAGAACGTCGTGATCGGTTCGGCCGATACCTTCCGCGCCGCCGCCATCGAGCAGCTCGATGTGTGGGGCCAGCGCGCCGGCGTCCCCGTCATCAAGCGCGACCGCGGCTCCGATCCGGCGAGCGTGTGCTATGACGTGCTCGACGAGGCCGATAAGCGCGGCAGCGACCTGGTGCTGATCGACACCGCCGGTCGTCTGCACACAAGCCCCGAGCTCATGCGAGAGCTTGCCAAGGTGGTCAACGTGACGCGTAAGCGCGCCGCCAATATGGCCGCCGGCCCCATGCCCGTCTCGGTTGTCCTCGTGATTGATGCCGCCACCGGTCAGAACGGTCTGAACCAGGCGCTCGAGTTTAACGAGGCGCTGGGTCTGGACGGTATTATCATGACGAAGCTCGATGGCACGGCAAAGGGCGGTATCGCCATGGCCGTGGCTGAGAAGCTCAAGCTCCCGATCCTGCGCATCGGCGTGGGTGAGCAGGTCGATGACCTGCAGGAGTTCAATGCCAAAGATTTCTGCCGCGCCCTGGTGGGCGAGTCCAATTAAGGAGTGACTAGTGTTTGATTCCCTGAGCGATCGCCTCAACGACACATTTGACCGCCTGCGCGGCAAGGGCAAGCTGACCGAGGCCGATATCACCTCGGCCATGCGCGACATCCGTATGGCGCTGCTCGAGGCCGACGTCAACTTTAAGGTCGTCAAGGAGTTCGTCGCCAAGACCAAGGAGCGCTGCATGACCGCAGAGGTCATGGAGTCGCTGTCGCCGGCGCAAAACGTCGTCAAGATCGTGCTCGACGAGCTCACCGAGATGCTCGGCTCCACCGAGAGCAAGCTCGTCTTTAGCAACCGTATCCCCAACGTCATCATGCTTGTGGGTCTGCAGGGCTCCGGTAAGACCACGGCGGCCGTAAAGCTGGCCTACCTGCTCAAGAAGCAGGGCCGCTCGCCGCTGCTCGCCGCGTGCGACGTCTACCGCCCTGCCGCTGCCGACCAGTTGGCAACGCTTGGCGGCGAGATTGGCGTGCCGGTCTTCCGCGGTGACGGTGTGCATCCGGTCGACATTGCCACGGGCGCCATCCAGGAGGCCGTCGACCACCTGCGCGACGTGGTCATCGTCGATACCGCCGGTCGCCTGCAGATCGATGAGCAGATGATGCAAGAGGCCGTGGACATCAAGAAAGCCGTCAAGCCCGATCAGGTGCTGATGGTCGTCGATGCCATGACCGGCCAGGATATCGTCAACGTGGTCTCGACCTTTGCCGAGCGCACCGACTTTGACGGTGTGATCATCTCCAAGCTCGACGGCGATGCCCGTGGCGGCGGCGCGCTTTCCGTGCGCCAGGTGACCGGCAAGCCCATCAAGTTTGTGAGCATGGGCGAGAAGCCCGATTCGCTGGAGCCGTTCTATCCCGATCGTATGGCCAAGCGTATTTTGGGCATGGGCGACGTCGTCGGCATCATCGAGAAGGCCCAGGAGGCAGCCGATGCCGAGCAGCTCGAGGCTGCCGAGCGCATGCTGCGCGAGGGCTTCACCATGAACGATATGCTCGACCAGATGAAGGCCGTTAAGAAGATGGGCGGCATGAAGGGCATTCTGGGCATGCTTCCCGGTGGCCAGCGCGCGCTCAACCAGATGGGCGGCAACCTGGACGAGGGCATCTTCGATAAGAACGAGGCCATCATCATGTCGATGACCAAGGAGGAGCGCCTGCGTCCCTCCATCATCAACGGTCAGCGCCGTGCCCGCATTGCCAAGGGAGCTGGCGTAACCCCAACCGAGGTCAACAGCCTTATGAAGCAGTGGGGCGAGATGAACAAGATGATGGGCCGCATGCGCACGATGGCCAATCAGGCACAGGCCGGCGGCAAGAAGGGCAAAAAGGGTAAGAAGGGCAAAAAGATGCGCATGCCCAATATTCCCGGCCTGGATGCCATGGGCCTGGGCGGCATGGGCGGCCTGGGAACGGGTGGCCCCAAGTCCGATATGGATCTGCTGCGCCAGATGGAAGCGCAGATGCGTAAGAAAAAGTAGCGACTGGCTGAGTCGTGTATGGTGAAGGCCGCCCGGATGGTATTCCAGGCGGCCTTCGTCGTTGGTGCGTTATTTGTTGTGTGAGCAGGCACGTGATGGCATCGATTGCCTGCCGCTAGTGGCAGCCGCAGCCCTCATGGCCCTCGTGCTCGTGATGGCCGTGGCAGCCACAGGACTCGCCATGCTCATGGGAATGCTCGTGGTCATGGCCGTGGCAGCCGCACGTGGCCTCGCCGTTCTGTGCGAGCGTGCCAGCGATAAGGGCTTCGACGCACGCATCGCAGCTGCCCTGGGCTCCCGCATAGACGGTGATGCCGGCTTGAGCAAGCGCGTTGATAGCGCCACCGCCGATGCCGCCGCAGATGAGCGTGTCGACGCCGCCGTTGGCGAGCAGACCCGCCAGCGCGCCATGACCGGTGCCACCGGTGCCCACGACCTGCTCGTCGATCACCTCACCGTCCTGGATGTCGTAGATCTTGAACTGCTCGCTGCGGCCAAAGTGCATAAAGATGTTGCCGTTGTCGTACGTCGTTGCCACCCTCATAGTGTCAACCTCCTTTGCTGGCCATGCGGCCGTCGTCGTGGTAATGGGGGAGTACGCGATGTTGCCACCTTCGATACTCAGCGCGCGCCCGTTGACCAGCGCGTTTGCCACCTTGCGATGCGCGCGGCTGCCGATGGCCGCCACGGTGGCACGAGCGATGCCCATGTGCTGGGCGACAGCCTCCTGATTGAGGCCTTCCAGGTCGCACAGCCGCAGCACCTCGAGCTCGTCGACCGTCATGTCGATGGCGTCTCCGCTGGCAAGGCCATCGGGGGTAAAACCGCGATATTCGGGAATAATCCCAACACGGCGCAATTTTTCGCGTCTTCCTGCCATATACACTCCAAATCTGACATATGTCAAAAATAGGATAGCGCACCTGCGGACCAGCGCAAGACATTTTTGGCATATGTCAGAAAATGAGGGCTTATATTTGGGCTGTGGGGCTGCGTGCGCCTGGGCTACAATGAATCTCGCTTGTAGGCGACTGACAGGAGGGTCAATGAGCAAAGCTGATCAACAGTTTGTAGCCATGTGCCGCGATATCTTGGACCATGGCACCACCACCGAGGGCCAAAAGGTCCGTCCGGTGTGGGAGGACGGCACCCCTGCCTATACCATTAAAAACTTTGGCGTTACGGCGCGCTACGACCTGCGCGAGGAGTTCCCCGCGCTCACGCTGCGCCGCACGGCGCTTAAGTCTGCCATGGACGAGATCCTGTGGATCTATCAAAAGAAGTCCAATAACGTCCATGACCTCCACAGCCATATTTGGGACGAGTGGGCTGACGAGACCGGCTCCATCGGTAAGGCCTACGGATACCAGATTGGCCAGAAGAGCCATTATGCCGAGGGCGACTTTGACCAGATGGACCGCGTGCTGTACGACCTTAAGCATACGCCGTATAGCCGTCGCATCATGACGAACACCTATGTGTTCAGCGACCTGTCCGAGATGCACCTGTATCCGTGCGCCTACAGCGTGACATATAACGTGACGCAGCGCCCGCAGGATGACAAACCGACGCTCAACATGATTCTCAACCAGCGCAGCCAGGACATTTTGGCCGCGAACAACTGGAACGTGTGCCAGTACGCCATTCTGCTCATGATGGTTGCGCAGTCCGTCGATATGATTCCCGGCGAGCTGCTGCACGTGATTGCCGATGCTCACATTTACGACCGTCATGTCGATATTGTCCGCGAGCTTATCGAGCGTCCGCAGTTTGCGGCGCCTAAGGTAACGCTGAGCCCCGACGTGCATGATTTCTATGCGTTTACGACCGATGATCTGATCGTCGAGGGCTATGAGCACGGTCCGCAGGTCAAGAACATTCCTATTGCGGTGTAGGTGGCGCTTATGACGTGTAAGCTTTCTGCCATCGTCGCCGTGTGTGACGACTGGGGCATTGGCTGCGAGGGCGACATGGTAGTGTCCAATCGCGCCGACATGCGCCATTTTGTTGCGTGCACCAAAGGCTGTCCGGTCATCATGGGACGCAAGACGCTGCTGAGTTTTCCCGGGGGGCGTCCGCTCAAGAACCGCCGCAATATCGTGCTCACGCGCGACGTGGACTTTGCTCCCGAGGACGTCGATGTGGTGCACAGTATTGATGAGGCGCTCGCTGCGGTTGCCGATGAGCCCGTTGCGTGGGTGATTGGTGGCGGCGATGTCTATCGGCAGTTTTTGCCGTATTGCGCAGAGGCCGAGGTCACGCACAACCATTGCGTGCATGTCGTGGATACGTACTTTCCCGATTTGGGAACCGATCCTGCGTGGGAGATTGCGCAGCGTGGCGGGGTCGCAACGATTGCCGCCGGTGAGGGTGACGAGGGCGTCGATTATGAGTTCGTGACGTATCGTCGCATCGAGGCGTAAAACCGATTATCCCTTCGGTATTATCGGGATGAAATGAATGACGGGGCGGCGCATGGCGTTGCCCCGATATTTGTATAGGTGCTGCAAAGAAAGGCGCGGGCTGGCTACTATGACTGATGCCGTTGAGGTGCTGCGAATCGATTCGCTCGAGGACGAGCGGCTCGATGCCTACGTGCGACTGACGGAGCGTGAGCTACGTTGCGTGCTGGAGCCGCAAAAGGGCATCTTTATCGCAGAGAGCGCCAAGGTCATCGAGCGTGCGGTACGCGCCGGCTACGAGCCGGTGAGTTTTCTTTTGGGCGAGCGCTGGCTCGATCAGATGATGCCGCTGTTTGGGCGTCTGGCCGTTCGCGACGGTGAGGGCCCGGTTCCCGTGTTTGTTGCCTCGATGGAGCTCATGGAGCAGCTGACGGGCTTTAATGTGACGCGCGGCGCGCTGGCGGCTTTTCGTCGCCCGCGGCAGATTCCGGTCGATGAGTTTCTCGGCGGCGTCGCTGAGGCGGCAGGGGAGCGTCCGGTGCGCGTGTGCGTGCTTGAGGGCATTGTCGACCATACCAATGTGGGCGCGATTTTCCGCTCGGCTGCCGCATTGAATGTTGACGGTATTTTGGTCAGCCCTACGTGCTGCGATCCGCTATATCGTCGTTCCGCCCGTGTGAGCATGGGCACGGTGTTTCAGGTGCCGTGGACTCGTATTGGCAGCGAGGCGCGCGTATGGCCGCATGATGGCCTGGCGGCGCTGCACAATGCCGGGTTTTCCTGTGCCGCCATGGCGCTGACGGACGACTCCGTTTCGCTGGACGACCCTGCGCTGCGCGAGATTGACCGTCTGGCGATCTTTATGGGCACCGAGGGTGCTGGCTTGGGCGCCAAGACCATTGCCGGCTGCGACCGAGCCGTGCGCATTCCGATGGCGCACGGGGTCGATTCGCTCAACGTTGCCGCGGCGAGCGCCGTCGCCTTTTGGCAGCTGTGCCCGCACGTGAGCAACGAGTACCACTACCAGCCGGGTTTGTATCACTAGGCAGATATTCCGCACCGCGCTCTGATTCGGGGCGTTTCGGTAGCCGCCAGTCGGTGCTAAGCTGGTTTTGACTTTGGTTTTAAATTGCTAATTTGTTGTTTGACGTATACGAGTGGGGAGGGCGTGTGGCTAAGAAATCTACGGCTATCGATGTAACGCAAGGTGTCATTTGGCAGCAATTGCTGTCGCTGTGCGTTCCCATCTTTTTTAGTTCGTTTTTCCAGCAGGCTTACACGCTTATCGGCACCTATATCGTCGGTCAGTTTGGCGGCAAGCTTGCGCTGGGCGGCATTCAAGCCACGATGGTGCTCACGGAGCTCTGCATTGGTTTTTGCGTTGGCGTTGGCGCCGGTTGCGCCGTTATCACGGGGCAGTTTTTTGGCCAGCACGATGACGAGCGCTTGAGCCGTTCGATCCATACAGCCATGACGCTTGCGCTCGTGGGCGGTATCGTCGTTTCCATTCTTGGCATAGTGCTTGTCGAGCCCATGCTCGTTTTGATGAATACGCCGCACGAGCTTCTCGCCGAGGGCGTAGCCTATGCTCGCTGCTATTTTGCCGCCATGTTTGCGGCGCTGCTGCTCAATATGGGTACCGCGCTGCTGCGTGCCGTGGGCGATACGCGTGGCCCTGCCGTGATTATTGCTTCCGGCTGCCTCGTGAACGTGGTGCTCGATATCATTTTTGTTGCCGTGCTGCATTTGGAGGCCTTGGGTTGCGGTATCGCGGTGGCACTGACCATTTGCTCTAATGCCACGATGATTGTGATTCGCATGATGCGTGCTCCGGGCGCATGGCGTTTGTCGATATCCAAGCTCGGCATCGATCGCGGTATTTGCAAGAGCATGCTTTCGTGCGGTTTGCCGCTGGGTTTTCAATCGGCGGCGTATTCGATTTCCAACGTTCTGATTCAGGTATCGGTCAACTCGTTTGGTGCCGATGTTACGACGGCGTGGGGTCTTTCGGGCCGTCTCGACGGCATCATCTGGATGGTGACCGAGGCGCTCGGCGTATCCATCACCACGTTCTCGGCGCAGAACTTTGGCGCGCGCAATTACGAGCGCATGCGCAAGGGCTACCACACGTCGCTCGTGCTGTCGTTTTTGCTCATCGGCGGTCTGTCCGGTGTACTGTTGGTGTTCTCGGGTCCCCTGTCGCGCCTGTTTGTCGATGATGCTTCGATTTCGGGTTACACCACGACCATCATCCATTTCATTGCACCGTTCTACGCGATCTTCTCGATTATCGAGAACGCGTCGGGCTCCATCCGCGGCGCCGGCGTGAGCTTCCAGCCCATGGTTCTCACCATCTTCGGTACCGTCGTCCTAAGGGTAATCTGGGTGTTTGCGATTATGCCTTTTGATCCGTCGCTCGAGCACCTGCTGCTGGTCTATCCCGTAACCTGGCTCATCACCGCAACCATGTTCACCATCTACCACCACAGCGGCAACTGGCTAGGCCGCGCCACCGCCTAGCCGGCAGAAAGGGAACGTCCCTAAGTGCCGAATTAGTATTCGATGCCTTGGCGGGCTAGGAGGCCTTCGTCGAAGTAGTGTTTGACAGGGCGCATTTCGGTTACCAGGTCGGCAAGGTCGGCGAGGGGCAGCAAGCCTCGGCCGGTCAGTACGAGCTCCGTGGTGTCGGGCTTCATCGGGATCAGCGCTTCGACATCTTTGCGCGTCACAAAGCCCCGCCGCATGGCTTCTCCCAGCTCATCCAAGATCAACACGTCGACCTGGCTAATCTGCTCGCGCGCCAGCTCCATGATTTGTGCGGCACAGGCTTCGGGCGTGTCGCGGTCGGCTTTTACGATGCGCAGACCCAAACGGGGCGCCGCATCATGCTCGGCGCAGTGCAGCTTCTTTGCAAACTGCAGCATAAGCACGTTAAGTCCGTAGCCCGTCGCGCGCAAGGCGAGCCCCAACGCAGCCGTTGTCTTGCCCTTGCCGTCGCCCGTATAGATTTGAACCTTGCCGACTTCCAGTGATGCCATCTCTGTCCTTTCGTGCCCGGCGTCGGTTTATCGCCGTCCGGGTTGGGTATTCTAAAAACATTATCAACCCCAGTAGATGGAGTTCAAGCAGATGGAGATGGATGACAACAAACGTAGACGGAATATGATCCTCTACGTGCTCATCGCCTTCGTCGTCTACCTCGTGCTCTCGACCGTTCTGTTCCCCAACATCGGTCACACGCAGCAGATTACGAAGACCGATTACTCGACGTTTGTCAAAGCGCTCGATAAGAAGAGTGTTGACAAAGTCGAGTACAACACGGACGATTACTCGATTTATTACACCAAGAAGGGCGAGGACGAGAACATCGCCTACAAGACGACCGGTGTGCCGAATGACGCGGGCTTTACCGATCGCGTGCTTGAATCTGGCGCCTCGCTTGAGTCGGTCGTTCCCGATAAAAACTCGGGTTTGATGACCTACTACCTGCTCACCCTCATTCTTCCCATGGCGATTTTCTTCCTCATCGGCTGGTGGCTCAACCGCCGCATGAAGAAGGCCATGGGCGATGACGGTCCGTCGATGAACTTTGGCGGCGGCGGTTTTGGCGGCGGCGGACTGGGTAAGTCCGGCGCGCGTGTGATTGCCTCCAAGGACGTGGGCGTGACCTTTAAGGACGTCGCCGGCCAGGAAGAGGCTAAGGAGTCCCTCAAGGAGGTCGTCGACTTTCTGGAGAAGCCGCAGCGCTACGAGGAGATCGGTGCCAAGCTGCCGCGCGGTGCTCTTCTTGTTGGCCCTCCGGGTACCGGTAAGACCCTGCTTGCCAAGGCTGTTGCCGGCGAGGCGGGCGTGCCGTTCTTTAGCATTTCGGGCTCTGAGTTCGTTGAGATGTTTGTTGGTCGCGGCGCTGCTAAGGTGCGTGACCTGTTTAAGCAGGCAAAGGAAAAGGCCCCGTGTATCGTCTTTATCGATGAGATCGATACCATCGGTAAGAAGCGCGATGGCGGCGGCTTTAGCGGCAACGACGAGCGCGAGCAGACGCTCAACCAGCTGCTGACCGAGATGGACGGCTTCGATAACCACAAGGGTATTGTCGTCCTTGCTGCCACCAACCGCCCCGACAGCCTCGATCCGGCCCTGCTGCGCCCCGGCCGTTTTGACCGCCGCATTCCCGTCGAGCTGCCCGACCTGACCGGCCGCAAGAACATCCTCGAACTCCACGCCAAGAGTGTGAAGACCCAGCCACCGATTGATCTGACCGCGATTGCCCGCGCTACGCCCGGTGCCTCGGGCGCCGACCTGGCCAATATCATCAACGAGGGCGCCCTGCGCGCCGTTCGCGAGGGTCGAAAGCGTGCAACCCAGGACGACTTCGAGGAGTCGGTGGAGGTTGTTATCGCCGGCCAGCAGCGTAAGTCCACGGTGCTTTCCGACCACGAGAAGCAGGTTGTTTCCTACCACGAGATTGGCCATGCCATTGTCGCTGCCCGCCAAAAGGGCTCTGCCCCGGTCACCAAGATCACCATCGTGCCGCGCACGAGCGGTGCTCTTGGCTATACCATGCAGGTCGAGGAGGACGAGCGTTTTCTGACCACGCGCCAGGAGGTGCTCGACAAGCTCGCTGTCTACTGCGGCGGACGTGCTGCCGAGGAGCTCATCTTTGGTGAGATGACGACCGGCGCGGCCAACGATATCGAGCAGGCCACCAAGCTCGCCCGCAACATGGTGACGCGTTTTGGTATGTCCGATGAGTTTGGCATGATGGCGCTCGGTACCGTTCAGAACGCGTACCTCAACCAGGACACGTCGCTCACCTGCGCTCCCGGTACGGCCGAGCGCGTGGACGCGATTGTCGCCAAGCTGATCGAGGATGCGCATGATCGCGCCCTGCAGATCCTCAAGGAGAACAAGTTTAAGCTTCACGAGCTGGCTCGTTATCTGTACAAGAAGGAGACGATTACGGGTGAGGAGTTCATGAACCTCCTCATGCGTGAGAATCCGCTGATGCCAAAGCAGCAGTAAAGCCGCGGCCGAGCCAGTGATCGCCGACGCCCCATTTGAGCAGCTTTCTCAAATGGGGCGTTTTGCTTGAGAGGGATGGAAATGAAGATCGTGGTGAGCGCCTGCTTGATGGGCGAGAACTGTAAATATAACGGGCTTGACAATTACCATCGCAAGCTGGTCGAGGCTTGCGAACGTACGGGGACCGAGGTCTTACTGGTGTGCCCTGAGGTTTTTGGCGGTCTGCCTACGCCGCGCAAGCCGTCCGAGATTGTGGACGGTGAGGTCCGCACCTGCGAGGGCACCTCGGTCGATCGCGAGTTTCGTCTAGGTGCCCAGCGTGCGCTCGATATGTGCGAGCACTTTGGCGGCCCGTCCGAGATCGCTGCGTGCTTCCTTCAGGACCGCAGTCCCTCGTGTGGCGCGGGTCGTATCTATGATGGAACCTTTAGCGGTACGCTCATCGCGGGCAACGGTGTCTTCGTCGACCTACTGCTGCGCCACGGTTATCGCGTGATTCCGGCTAGCGAGTTCGACCCCAGCATGCTGGAGCAATAATAAACCACCACAAAGGTGCCTGTCCCCCTTGTGGTGGTTTTGGTAGGTTAGGCGAGGAGCGTGTGACCGTAGGCGTTGGCCGCCCGGTATTTTGCTCCAAGAGAAAGTCCACAGCCGCGAGATTTTTCGAACGTATAAAACCAGTGTTGAGGGTTTTTTGCCGGCGTTGACCGTGCTACTATACAGCGCATAAGCGTTGATGGGGACGAGTAGTCGGCCATCCGCATGCTACAGAGAGCGGGGAGCGCTGAGAACCCGTGCATGCGACCGATGAAAATCACCCCGGAGCTGCGGTCCCAACGGACGCGCCGCACAGGCACGTCTTAGTAGACATCGCCGAGGTGGTCGTCGATACAGGCCAGCCGAGTAACGGATGCGAGCGCGTGGCGACGCGAGCGAGGGCATCTAAGCTGGGTGGTTAAGCGAAGAGCTTTACGGGTAGTCTGCCCGTTTTGTGGCGCTTCGTCCCAGCTTGTAGGGACGGGCGCTATTTTTGGTGCCCAGAGGGCGTGCGCGCCCACGACATGAAAGGGGTACCGTGGCAAACGAGTACAAGCAGACGATGAATTTGCCCAAAACCGGATTTCCCATGCGTGCCGGTCTTTCCAAGTCCGAGCCCAAGCGACTCAAGGACTGGCAGGACAACAAGGTCTACGAGCAGGTTTTGAAGAAGAACGAGGGTCACAAGAAATTCGTGCTGCACGACGGCCCTCCGTACGCCAACGGCCCGATCCACATCGGCCACGCCATGAACAAGATCTCTAAGGACATGATCAACCGTTACTGGATGATGCAGGGCTGCGAAGTTCCCTATGTCCCCGGTTGGGACTGCCACGGTCAGCCGATTGAGCACAAGGTCGAGGAGAAGCTCGGCACCGAGAAGTTCAACCAGACCTCCACGGCTAAGATTCGCGAGCTTTGCAACAAGTTCGCTGTCGAGAACATCGAGTTGCAGAAGGCCGGCTTCCGTCGCCTGGGCGTGCTTGGCGACTGGGACAACCCCTACCTGACGCTTTATCACCAGCACGATGCCGCCGACATCGAGGTCTTTAAGGCCATGTTCGACAAAGGCATGATCTATCGCGGCCACAAGCCGGTTCACTGGTGCAAGCATTGCCATACCGCGCTGGCCGAGGCCGAGATCGAGTACTCCGACGAGACGAGCCCCTCCATCTTCGTGCGCTTTGAGATGACCTCCAAGCCCGCCGGCCTCGAGAACTTCGATGGCCCGGTCGACTTCATTATCTGGACGACTACGCCGTGGACCATCCCCTCCGACCAGGCCGTTTCCCTTAAGCCCGGCGCCGCCTATGTCGCCGTTGAGCACGAAGGTCGTGCTGAGGTCATGCTTGAGGACCTGGCTCCCAAGTGCTGCGAGGAGTTTGGCTGGGAGTACACGCCGGTCATGGTCGACGGTAAGCCCTACGTGGTTCCCGCCGAGACCTTCCATCACATTCACTACAAGCAGCCGATCTTTGACGGTGTTGAGGGCGTGGCTCTGCTGGCCGATTACGTTGGTGTCGATGACGGTACCGGTATTGTCCACAACTCGCCCGGCCACGGTGTCGACGACTACTTTGCCTGCCTCAAGGAGGGCATCACCGACATCTGCATGCCGGTCGACGACGACGGTAAGTTCTACACCGGCGAGGAGTTTGGCACCGGTGGTCCCTTCAGCGGTATGGACACCGACGAGGCTAACCCGCACATCATCGAGTTCCTGCGCGAGCGCGGCACCCTGGTCCTCGAGAAGAAGATCACGCACAGCTATCCGCACTGCTGGCGCTGCAAGCATCCGGTGCTTTTCCGTGCTACCGACCAGTGGTTTGTCTCGATGGACAAGACCGGTCTGCGCGAGCAGGCTGGCAAGGAGGTCCGCGAGAACGTCAAGTGGTATCCGGCCCACGCCGCCAACCGCATTGGCGCCATGGTCGAGCAACGCCCCGACTGGTGCATCAGCCGTCAGCGCAACTGGGGCGTGCCGATCCCCAGCTACACGTGCGCCGACTGCGGCGAGAAGGTCATGAACGACGCCACGCTCGACGCCGTCATCAAGCTCTTCCACGAGAAGGGCTCCGATGCTTGGTTCACCGACGCTCCCGAGAGCTATCTGGGCGAGGCCTGCGTCTGCCCCAAGTGCGGCGGCCATCACCTCAAGGCCGATAAGGACATCCTCGACGTATGGTGGGACTCCGGCGTGTCTTGGAAGGCCGTCTGCGAGTATCGTCCCGAGCTGGAGTACCCGGCGGACGTCTACCTCGAGGGTTCCGACCAACACCGCGGTTGGTTCCAGAGCTCGCTGCTCACCTCGGTGGGTGCCAACGGCCATGCTCCGTACAAGGCGGTCGTCTCGCAGGGCTTTACCCTCGACGGCCAGGGCCGCAAGATGTCCAAGTCGCTCGGCAACGTCATCGACCCCAACAAGGTCTGCGACGAGATGGGCGCCGACATCATCCGTCTGTGGGTTGCCTCCGTCGACACCAGCTCCGACGTCTCCATCGACCACGAGATTCTCGCTCGTACGTCCGATGCCTACCGTCGTTTCCGTAACACGCTGCGCTTCTTGCTCTCCGAGCTCGAGGGCCAGTTTGAGCCCGAGACCGACGGCGTCGCCTTTGCCGACCTGCTGCCGCTCGACAAGCTCATGGTCGCCCGTCTGACCCAGGTCCAGGCTGAGGTCGACGACGCCTACGCTAGCTACGAGTTCCCGCGCGCCTACCGTGCGCTCTACGACTTTGTGGTTACCGAGCTTTCCAACGTGTACCTTGACGCCCTGAAGGACCGTCTGTACTGCGACAAGCCCGGCTCGCTCGAGCGTCGCAGCGCCCAGACCGTGCTGGCCGAGCTCTTCTCGATGCTCATGCGCGACCTGCAGCCGATCCTGTCCTACACCGTCGACGAGGCCATGGCCTATGCGCCTGCTGGCTGCGTCGATCACCAGAAGTACGCTGCGCTGCTCGATTGGTACAAGTCGCCTATCACGGTCGACGAGGCCAACGAGTTTGAGGGCGTGCTCGAGGCTTCGCTCGAGCTCCGTGGCGCCGTGACCAAGGCCCTTGAGGATGCCCGTTCTGCCGGCACCTTCACCAAGAGCCAGCAGGTCCGCGTCAAGGCGGTCGTTCCCGCCGAGATGTATGCGCTGCTGACCGGTGATAAGGCCGTCGACTTGGCCGAGTTCTACATCGTCTCCGATGTTGAGCTGACCCAGGGCGAGGAGCTTTCCGTTGCCATCCAGGCTGCCGAAGGCGAGTGCTGCGACCGTTGCTGGAACTACCGCACCACCGTCGGCGAGTACAACGGCCACGCGCACATCTGCAAGCGTTGTGCCGAAGCTCTTTAGTTACGCGGTTTTACCAAACCGCGTAACCAGTTGACGCTGCAAACCCGCCAGAGCGGCAATCTGCCTTTCAACTTCGGCGGCATGACCAGAAGGTCAATGCCGCCTTGTTTCAAGGCACCTTGCTCGCTCTGGCGGGTTTTCGCTGTCGGTAACGAATCATCGGCTATTTCGTTGCTGGTCAATATAAGATATTGATTTGCGTTAAACGTAATTCGATGTTCTTGAGGGTAGGGGATTGATTTGGGTCGTACTGCGGATATGACGCCGTCTTTGCGTTGGCGGCTGGGTATTGCTGGTGGGGTGGCGCTGGTTGTGCTACTTGTTGACCAGCTGACCAAGCTTGCGGTTCGTGCCGTGGGCGATGCCCTGCATATGACCGTTATCCCTGGCGTGATCGATTTTGTGTTTGTTCGCAATATCGGAGCTGCGTTTAGCATAGGCGAGGGCCATGGCGTTGCGTTCGCTGTGCTGGCGCTTGCGGTCATTGCCGCCATTGCCGTGTACTTGGTTCGTGCGCCTCAGCTCGCTCGTCTGGAGGTCGTTGGTATGGCGATGGTCTTGGGCGGCGCCATCGGAAACGCGATCGACCGTCTCGCCTTTGGGTTCGTGACCGATTTTATTGCCACCACCTTCATCGATTTCCCCGTCTTTAACGTTGCCGATATCGGCATTACGGTCGGTGTCGTGCTGGCACTCATCGGCTACATGTTCTTGAGCCCCGCCGCTCGCGAGGTCGATGCGACCGCCGAGCTCAACGCTCGTGACGAGGCCCGCGCCAAACGCAAAGCCAAGCAGCGTGGGGAGCGTGCCCGCAAGATTCGCGATAGGAATGAGCGATAATGGCCGACATTCATATTCTTGTTGCTGACGATTCCGCTGGTCAGCGTCTTGATGCCTATCTGGGTGCCAATGACGGCTGCCCTACGCGCTCTGCCTGCGCGCATCTGATTGAGGGCGGCGCCGTTGCCGTCAACGGCGAGACCTGCCTGTCCAAAAAGTACGCCGTGCGAGCCGGCGACCGTATTTCGGTCGATTTGCCCGAGCCGCACGACCCGACCGACGTGATTCCCGAGGCCATTCCCATCGATATTCGCTACGAAGACGACTACCTTATCGTGCTCTCCAAGCAGCGCGGCTTGGTGTGCCACCCTGCGCATGGTCATGAGAGCGGTACGCTCGCGAATGCCCTGGTCTATCACTGCGGTATCGACCATCTGGGCACCGTGCAGGGCGAGGATCGCCCCGGCATCGTGCATCGTCTGGATCGCGACACTTCGGGCCTTATGCTTGCGGCGAAGGACGACGACACCCAGCGCGCGCTCCAAAATCTTATCCGTACGCGCACGCTCGACCGCCGCTATATTACGCTCGTTCACGGACATATCGCTATGGATGAGGGCACCATTAACACCGGCATTGCCCGTTCTACGCGTGACCGTGTCAAGATGGCGGTTTCGGATGATCCTTTCGCGCGTCAGGCCATTACGACCTTTAAGGTCCTCGAGCGCTTCGATTCCACGCGTTTTGACGACGGCTATACGCTCGTCGAGTGCCACCTGTTTACGGGCCGCACGCATCAGATACGCGTGCATATGCGCCATATCAACCACGCCTGCGTGGGCGATCCGCTCTACGGCAAGTGCGATGCACACGCCGATCAGGGTTTGACCAGGCAATTCCTTCATTCCTGGCGCGTCGCATTCGACCATCCCGTGACGGGGGAGCGCATTGAGTGCCGCGACGAGCTGCCGTGGGATCTAGCTGCGGTTCTTGACGACCTGGCCCCGCGCTCGCTTGGTCGCACCGCTGCCGGCGACGAGATCGTTCCTCAGCTCGGTCTTCTCGAAGCCTAGTCGGTATTAGGTGGTTTCTTGAACGCCCCTAGCCTGCGGTATGATATACGGTTGTTTACGTAACGCGTTCCTGGGAGCCTGCATGCTCGCCTTTTTACAAACCAACACGCCCATCGTGATCTTTAACCAGATTGTGGTTACGCTGCTCACGGTCTGCTTTCTGTACCAGGTCGTCTTCTTTGTCATTGGCGCCCTGCGCGGTGAGGTTGCACCTCCCAAGGCCAAAAAGCTCCATCGCTATGCCTTCTTCATTGCGGCGCATAACGAGGAGGCGGTAATTGCCAATCTCGTGCGCTCCATCAAAGACCAGGACTATCCGTCCGAGCTTATCGAGGTCTTTGTGGTCGCCGATGCCTGCACCGATAACACGGCGCAGCTCGCTCGCGAGGCTGGCGCCATCGTCTATGAGCGTAACGACCTGGCCCGTAAGGGTAAGAGCTGGGTCATGGACTTTGGTTTTGACCGCATTCTTAACGAGTATCCCGATACCTTTGAGGGCTACTTTATTTTCGACGCCGACAACGTTATCTCCCGCGATTACGTCTCCAAGATGAATGACGCCTTTGACCAGGGCTTCCATGTGGTCACAAGCTACCGCAACTCCAAAAACTTTGGTAGCTCGTGGATCTCGGCTGCCAACGCCACTTGGTACCTGCGCGAGGCGCGTTTCCTCAATAACGCACGTAATATCTGCAAGACTTCCTGTGCCGTTTCGGGTTCGGGCTACCTTATCTCGGCGAGCGTGATCGAGGGCATGCACGGTTGGCAGTTCCATACGCTGACCGAGGACATCCAGTTCACCACGTTCTGCGCCATTCACGGCATCCGCATTGGTTATGCGCCGGCGGAGTTCTTTGACGAGCAGCCCGTGACGTTCAAGGCATCCTGGAAGCAGCGTATGCGTTGGACCAAGGGCTTTTACCAGGTGTTCTTTACGTATGGTAAGCACCTGGTCAAGTCGACCTTCCGCTATCATCGCTTTGCCGCATATGACATGTTTATGACCATCGCTCCGGGCATGCTTCTGTCCCTGATTTCCATGCTAGCCAACGCGACGTTCCTTATCGTGGGTGGACTCTCACACGGCTTCTTGGCTACCGAAGTCGAGATGCAGGCTTGTGCCGCCTCGCTCATTATGACCTTCGCGATGATGTACCAGACCTTCTTTATCCTGGCGCTGCTCACGACCATCTTTGAGTACAAGCACATTCACTGCGCTCAAAAGTGGCGCCTGGTGACCAACCTGTTTACCTTCCCGATCTTTATGTTCAGCTATATTCCCATCACGGTGGCCGCACTGTTCCTAAAGGTCGACTGGGTCCCGACGCAGCACGCCGTCAACGTTACCCTCGACGAGGTCATGCAAGGCGCTAAATAACCACCACCAAAACCACCACAAAGGGGACAGGCACCTTTGTGGTGGTTTTTGCTTTTGAGCAGCTGTTCATGGAGGTGCATGATGTTCTATATCCCATTTTGGATCTGCGCCTTTGCCGGTGCGGTGGTTGATGCCCGCGAGCGGCGGTACCCGAATGAGCTTGCCGGCGCGTGCGCGGTGGCGGCGTTTGCGGGCGTTTGGCTCGACCTCGGTTTGAGCACAGCGCTTGACCACGCGGGTCTAGCCGTCATCATGTATCTTGCTCTCGTGCTGACTGAGTCCCTCTGGCGTCGTCTTCGCCAAACCCCGGGCATCGGCATGGGAGATGCCAAGGCGCTTTTCGCGCTTTGCACGCTCGACCCTATGGGTGGCATCGTGGCATTTGCCGCCGCGCTCCTGGCCCTTGCCCTCTCCTGCCTCATCACAAAATCGCGCTTCCTGCCATTGCTCCCGTTTTTGGTGCCGATTTTTGCCATAATCGAGGTCGTGGGCTGCACATTGTAACCGATTGCGCATCCTTCTTAAGGAGCATGCCATGGCAACTAATCAAGAAACGGCCGTCATCAAGGCGCGCATGGACCGTATTCCCTCGGCGTTATCGCCCGAACTTGTCGAGCGCATTGCCGCCGATCGTGCTTCGGGCTATGTCAACCCGTATCGTTGCAACGACGACCAGGTCATTCGTCGTGTTGATCGCGTCGCCGACAAAGGTACGCTTATGCGTCCGGCGTTTATGCGCGATACCGAAAAGATACTTCATCTTCCGGCGTACACCCGGTATGCAGGCAAAACGCAGGTCTTCAGTTTTCGCAGCAACGACGACCTGTCGCGCCGCGGTCTGCACGTGCAGCTTGTTTCGCGCATCGCACGCGATATCGGCCGCGCCTTGGGGCTCAACTGTGATCTCATCGAGGCGATTGGCCTGGGCCACGACTTGGGGCACACGCCCTTTGGCCATGCCGGTGAGCGATTCCTCAACGATATTTACCACGAGCGTACCGGTCGCTTCTTTTTCCATAACGTGCAGTCGGTGCGCGTGCTCGATGCCCTGTATGGCCGCAACGTATCGCTTCAGACGCTCGACGGCGTGCTATGCCATAACGGCGAGTACGAGCAGCGCGTGTTTGAATTGTCGGATATGGGCTCCTTTGACCAGTTCGATCAGACGGTTGAGGACTGTATCGCCACGGGCTATGGCGCTATTGAGCACCTGCGTCCCATGACGCTCGAGGGCTGCGTCGTTCGCATTTCGGACATCCTCGCCTACGTCGGTCGTGACCGCCAGGATGCGATCGCGGCGGGCCTGCTTTTGCCCGACGCTTTTGATGATGGCCGGGGCGGTGCCTACAACAGTTGGATCCTCACGCACGCTTCCATCGATATCGTCGAGCACAGCTATGGCAAGCCGCGCATCGAGATGAGTGAGGACCTGTTTGAGGAAATCCGTCGGGCCAAGCGCGAGAACTACGAGAAGATCTATAGCAAGGGCGGCATCGAAGGCGACTCCGAAGCGGAGCTGCGCGAGGCGTTCGAAAAGCTCTACGACCGTTGCCTGCGGGATTTAAACGAAGGCGACGAGTCTTCGTACATCTTTAAGCATCATATTTCTCGCATTGAGCAGCAGCTTTCTTACTACGATCGCGTGTATGCCTGGCAGGACGACAAGGATCAAGCCGTGGTGGATTATATCGCGAGCATGACGGACGGTTATTTCTGCGAGCTTACGAGCAAGCTGTTCCCGGGTTTAAAGTTTCCGCACCGCACCTATATTAACGAACGGTAGTTCGTATCCTTTCGGTATACTGTTGGTCAACAACGATTTTGATTGATGCACGGGATGGCTATGGACGACCTTTTTTCTGCCTCGACGCGCGAGCGTTCCTTTAGAAATGCGCCGCTCGCGGTGCGCATGCGCCCCAATTCGCTCGATGATTACGTGGGCCAGCAAAAGGCCGTCGGTAAGGGCTCATGGCTGCGTGCCGCGATTGAGCACGACGTGCTGTCGAGTGTGATTCTGTACGGGCCGGCCGGTACGGGCAAGACGACGTTGGCCCACATTATCGCCAACCATACCAAGAGCGAGTTTGTCGAGGTCAGCGCCGTCACGGGTACTGTGAAGGATCTGCGCCGCGTGATTGACGAGGCAAAGACGCGCCTGAATACCTACGACCGTCGCACCATCCTGTTTATCGACGAGATTCATCGCTTTTCCAAGTCGCAGCAGGATGCCCTGTTGCATGCAGTCGAGAATCGTACCGTCATTATGATCGGCGCCACGACGGAGAATCCGTACTTTGAGGTCAACTCGGCATTGCTCTCGCGTGGTCGCGTGGTGGAGCTTGAGCACCTCAAAGACGAGGATATCGCCACGCTTATCGAGCGTGCGCTCGAGGCGCCGCAGGGTCTGAACGGCAAGTTCTCGGCCGATGAGGATACGGTTAAGACCATCTGCACGCTGGCCGCCGGCGACGCTCGCTCGGCGCTTACGACGCTCGAGCTTGCGAGCGAGATTGCCGTCACGCGTCCCGATACCGAGGGAACGCCAGCGCCTGCGGCGGGGGAGCGCTATCCCATTACCGTGGATGACGTGAAGATTGCCAATCCGCGTCGCGGTTTTTCGTATGACAAAAACGGCGACATGCACTATGACATTATCAGTGCGTTCATCAAGTCCATGCGCGGCAGCGACCCCGATGCCACCATTTATTGGCTCGCGCGCATGATCGATGCGGGTGAGGATCCTAAGTTTATCGCCCGCCGCATTATGATTCAGGCTTCTGAGGACGTTGGTAATGCCGATCCGCAGGCACTTTTGGTGGCGCATGCTGCCTTTAAATCTGCTGAAGTTATTGGCTATCCTGAATGTCGCATTAACCTGGCACAAGCTGCGCTCTATGTGTGCTTGGCGCCTAAGTCCAATGCGTGCGAGGCCTCGATCGATGCGGCGCTAGCCGATATCCACAGCAGTGGTCTTCGCGAGGTGCCCAGTTACCTACGCGATCGCCATCGCCCTGGTAGCGATGAGTACGGCGTTTACAAGTATCCGCACGATTATCCCGAAGGCTGGGTCGATCAGCGCTACTTGCCCGACGGCCTGGAACATGGTGCCTTTTGGCAACCTGCCGGCCGCGGTTGGGAAGAGTGGCGTGTGGAGCAAAGCGAACGTGACCGTAGCGGTAACGCGCCCAAGTAGGTCATTGGCACCTCGCACATTCCCTTTGGGTATCTTTCCCCTTCTTTGGGGTACCATGAACAGCGTCTGTATTTCGATTTTTCCGGGAGGCTTGTATGAGTCCCATTCAAATTGCCCTGCTGGTGCTTGCCATTGCCGGCGTGTGGGCTATCGCTGAGCTCGCGCTCACGCTGCGCAAGACCCGCACCGTTGTCGACTCGCTCGATAAGACCGTAACCGACCTCAACAACACTATCGCCGAGGCGCAGCCGGTGGTGGCAAAACTCGACGGCGCTGTCGACGAGCTTACACCGGCACTTGTCCAGATTGAGCCGCTGCTTAAGTCGAGCAAGACCGCCGTTGACGCCCTGACGTCCAACCTCGTTGAGGTTGAGGCCGTCGTTCGCGACATTTCCGAGGTCACGGGCAGTATGGCCGAGGCCAGCAACGCCGTGTCGAGCGTGACCGATTCTGCCGCCGGTGCCGTGCAGAAGCTGTTCAATAAGGTGAAGGCACCTGCAGCTGACGCCGAGCGCAAGCTCGCCGCTGCCGCTGCGGAGGCCGAGCAGCCCACCGAGCGCGTCCTAATTGGCGAGGACGAGGCCGCCAATGGCGCAGATGTGGCTCACAAGTCTGTAGCCAGGCCGGCTCAGTATTACACCTATACGCCCGCCGAGACCTCTGAGGAGTCCTGAGATGAGTAGCGAAGCAACCTGCCCCATCACGCTTACCGTTGCTGGTGACCCGCGTCTCGCTCGCCTTGTGCGCATGACGGCGGCCAACGTTGGTGCCCTGTGCTCCATGTCTGTCGATCGCATCGAGGACATCCGCATGGCTGCCGAGGAAGCCTTCATCTTTGGCTGCACGGCTGTTGATTCCGACGATATCTCGATCAAATTCGATGTCGACGAATCGCACGTGGGCATGACCTTTACCTTTGGCGATCAGGCGACTGTCGATGAAGACGACCAGGCTGCGGTGTATGCCGAGCTCATCCTTGCAAGCGTGTGCGACTCCTACGAAAAGACCGCGGCGCCCCTGACGCTTTCCCTCGACCTCAAGGCGGATATCTAATATGACCGAACGTTCCCGGAGCGGCAAGACCGCTTGGGATAAGGAGAAAACCCGCGAGCTGTTTCGCCGCTACAAGGAGACCGGTGATCCGGACGCCCGCGAGCAGCTCGTCATGTCCCATATGAACCTGGTAAGGTTTCTTGCCAACAAATTTAAGAATCGCGGCGAGCCACTCGATGACCTTTTGCAGGTCGGCTATCTGGGCTTGCTCAAGGCTATCGACCGCTTTGACCCTGAACGCGGACTTGAGTTCACGACGTTTGCGACACCCACTATCCTGGGTGAGATCAAACGCCATTTCCGCGACAAGGGCTGGAGCGTACGCGTGCCGCGTCGTCTGCAGGAGCTCTCGGCCAAGGTCAACCAGGCTACTGACAAACTTACCAACGAGCTGCAGCGTTCGCCCAAGGTTGAGGAGATCGCTGAGTATCTAGATGTGACTGTCGACGAGGTCCTCGAGGCTATGGAATCGTCTTCGGCCTATACCTCGGTGCCTATCGAGGCTCCCGGTACATCTGATTCCGACGATTCGCCTTCGATTCTCGACCGTTATGCCGACGAGGACAATGAACTCGACTTTACCGATGACCGCTTGGTGATTGAGGAGGCCATTCGCGATTTCTCGCCGCGCGAGCGCGAGGTGATCGAGCTGCGCTTCGTGAAGGGCATGACCCAGATCGAGATCGCCAAGAAGCTGGGTATTTCTCAGGTGCAGGTTTCGCGTCTGCTGCGCCGCACGCTTAAGAAGATTCAGGACAAGATCGACCCCGACGGAGTGATGATTCGTTCATGAGTGAGCGCCCCCAGCAAACCGATCGCGCGCTGCGCGGCACCCGCATTATGACGCTGCGCATTTGGGCTGTTGTCGGCTGCATTGTTATTGCTGCTGTCATCTTTAACCTTATGGGCATCCTGGCACCGGTTATCGAGTTTCTCGCCGTCGGCTCCATTATTGCTTTTGTGATGTCCCCGATCACCAACTGGCTCGAGCATCACGGCGTCGGACGTGGCCTCGGTTCGCTCATCGCGCTCATTGTGGTTGTTGCCGTGCTCGTCGGCGTCGTCTGCATCCTCTCGCCTATTTTGCTCGGTCAAATCATGGAAGTCCTGAGCCGCCTGCCCGAGCAGCTTCGTGTTGCGGGTGGCGATCTCAACGAGATGCTCTCGCACGCCAAGACGCTCAACAACACTCCGCTCAAGGAGTATCTGGACGACAATCTTTCTTCGCTGGTTACCGTAGCGTCCAAGTACGTCTCGCAAATCGCTGCCGAGCTCGGCCGCGGTGTGTTTCCGCTCATTACCAACACGGCCTCGCAGCTGTTCGTCATCTTCCTGGGTCTGGTGCTTGCCTACTGGCTTGCCTGCGATTATCCCCGCATGCACCACGAGGTCTGCACCATCATCGGACAGGAAAAAGAGACCTCGTACCGCTTTATGGTTGCCATCCTTTCACGCTCGGTCGGCGGCTATATGCGCGGCATGGTCGTGACGTCCATCTGCGGTGGCTTCCTTGCCTTTATCGGTTTTATGATCATCGGCCATCCGTATGCGGCGCTCATGGCTATCTTTACCGGCATCATGCATTTGGTTCCGGTCGTCGGTCCCTGGGTGAGCGCAGCAATCGCTACGGTACTCGGCTTTATGTTCAGCCCCATGTTGGCGTTATGGACGCTCATCGTGACGATGGTCGCACAAAACGTCACCGATAACGTGATTTCGCCTAAGGTCATGCAGAGCTCGGTGCAGGTGCATCCCGTCATGAGCCTTACGGCCCTCGTTATCGGTTCGGCACTCATGGGTCCCATCGGCATGGTTATCGCTATTCCGCTGTGCGCGGCCCTCAAGGGTATCTTCGTGTACTACTTCGAGAATGAGACCGGCCGCCAGCTCGTGGCCTATGACGGCGCCGTGTTTAAGGGCACGCCGTACCGCGATGCCGATGGCAACCCGGTCGCCGCCTACGACGCGCTTGGCGACGATACGTTCATCTACGAGTCCGAACTCATCGGCAACGAGACCGCGCCCGAGGCCCAGGCAATGCCCAAGCCCGAGCTCGATAATCCCTGGATTAAGCTCTCAGGCCTGCAGCCCGACGCGACCGGTTTCTTCAAGAACCCCTTCGCCAAGGATGACGATTCCAATACGGACGACGACACCAAAACCGGCATCGACGGCTCCATGGACGATGACGACAACTAGCGGGGTAATTCGATTCAACATTCATACGCGCTAACATGCAATTTCGCTGAAGGGCCGGCATTGTGCCGGCCCTCTTTTTGCACTTGCGCGGTGGGATGGTAATATCGTTACGTTTGAACTGTTTCGATGTGAAACCGAGGAGATTCCCTCTATGAGTGCTGACTACCCGTCAATGACTACGGCCGAGATTCGCTCCAAGTTCCTCAACTTCTTTGAGGAGCGCGGTCTTAAGCTCTATTCTTCTTCGTCCCTCGTCCCCGACGATCCTTCGCTGCTGCTTGCCAACGCCGGTATGAACCAGTTTAAGGAGTACTACCAGGGCAAGAAGACCATGAAGGAGATCGGCGCGATCTCCTGCCAGAAGTGCGTCCGCACCAACGACATCGACTGCATCGGCGAGGACGGCCGTCACCTGTCCTTCTTTGAGATGCTCGGCGACTTCTCCTTTGGCGGCGTCTCCAAGCAGCAGGCTTGCGCTTGGGCCTTTGAGCTCATCACCAAGGAGTTCAAGCTGCCGCTCGACCGCCTGTACTTCACCGTCTTTACCGAGGACAACGAGACTCACGACGTGTGGCGCTCTCTGGGTGTTGCCGAGGATCACATCTCGCGTCTGGGCGAGGATGACAACTTCTGGGCCGCTGGCCCCACCGGCCCCTGCGGTCCGTGCTCCGAGATCTACTTTGACATGGGCGAGGAGGTCGGTTGCGGCAGTCCCGACTGCAAGCCCGGCTGCGACTGCGACCGATTCCTTGAGTTCTGGAACCTCGTGTTTACCCAGTACGACCGCCAGGAGGACGGCTCCATGCCGGAGCTGCCGCACCGCAACCTCGATACGGGCATGGGCCTGGAGCGCATGGCCGCTATCATGCAGCATAAGACCGCCAACTACGACGGCGATCTGATGCAGCACCTCATCAAGCTCGGTGAGGAGATTAGCGGCAAGACCTATGACGCCGACGATTACTCCGGCGCCAGCCGCTCCCTGCGCATCATTGCCGACCACTCCCGTGCCGTCGACTTTATGATCTCGGACGGCATCCTGCCCGGTAACGAGGGCCGCGAGTACGTCCTGCGCCGACTGCTCCGCCGTGCCGTGTTCCACGGCCGCCTGCTGGGCATCGAGGGCGCCTTCCTGACCAAGTTCATCGACGAGGTCAACGCTCAGATGGGCGAGGCCTATCCTGAGCTGCTCAAGAACGTCTCGCTCGTCAAGGGTATCGTTGCCTCCGAGGAGGAGCGCTTCTCCACGACTCTCGACAACGGCCGCGTTTATCTTGACGAGGCCCTGGCAGCGCTCGCCGACGGCGCCGTCCTTCCGGGCGACGTTGCCTTTAAGCTGCACGACACCTTTGGTTTCCCCATCGACCTGACCGTCGAGATCGCCGGCGCTGCTGGCCATGACGTCGACATGGACGGTTTCGCCGCCTGCATGGAGGACCAGAAGGCCCGCGCTCGCGCCAATGCCAAGGGCGACGCCTGGGGCAGCTTCAACGACGTGTGGGTCGAGCTTTCCGACAAGGTTGCCGCGACCGAGTTCGACGGTTACGACAACGATGTGATTGAGGGCGCCAAGGTTGTCGCCATCGTGCGCAACGGCGAGTCCGTCGAGTCCGCTGCCGCCGGCGAGAATGTTGAGGTCGTGCTCGACCGCACCCCGTTCTACGCCGAGATGGGTGGTCAGCAGGGCGACGCCGGCAAGCTTTCCGCCGAGGGCGTTGTTCTGACTGTTGCCGACACCAAGAACCACAATGGCCTGTATGCTCACGTCGGCTACGTCGCCGAGGGCACGCTGACCGTCGGTGCTACCGTGACCGCCGCGCTCGACGCCGAGCGCCGTGGTTTCCTGCGCCGTAACCACACCGCCACCCACCTGCTCGACGCTGCGCTTAAGCAGGTCCTGGGCGAGCATGTCTCCCAGGCCGGCTCGCTGGTGACGCCCGAGCACCTGCGCTTTGACTTCACGCACTTCGAGGCTCTGTCTTCCGAGCAGCTCAAGGCTGTCGAGGACCTGGTCAACCAGCAGATTTTCGCTTCCAAGCCGGTCGTGACCCGCGTCATGGGCATCGATGAGGCCAAGGCCGCCGGCGCTGTCGCCCTGTTTGGCGAGAAGTACGGAGACGTCGTCCGCGTCGTCTCCGTGGGCGCCGAGGATCAGCCGTTCTCCCGCGAGCTCTGCGGAGGTACGCATGCCGCCAATACCGCCGAGATCGGTCTGTTCAAGATCATTTCCGAGTCCTCCACGGGCTCGAACGTCCGCCGTATCGAGGCCGTGACCTCCAAGGGCGCTCTCGATTACATGGCCGACCGCCTGGCGCTCGTTGACGCTGTCGCCGCTGCGCTCAAGTGCCACGTCGACGAGGTTCCCGCCCGCGTGGAGAACCTGCAGGCCGAGCTGCGCGAGACTTCTAACAAGCTCAAGAAGGCTCTGACCGGTGGCTCCTCCGACGCCATTTCCAGCGCCATCGACGGCGCTGTCGAGCTGAATGGCTACAAGCTCGTCGTCGCTGAGCTCCAGGGTCTCGAGGCCGCAGACCTGCGCAACGTCTGGGATACCGTGCACCAGAAGGTTGCCGGCCCCGTCGCCTGCGTAGTTGCCAGCGTTACCGGGAAGGGCACCCCGGCCCTGCTCGCCGCCGGCTCCGATGACGCTGTGAAGGCCGGTTTCCACGCCGGCAACGTGATCAAGCAGATCGCGGGCCTGGTCGATGGTCGCGGTGGCGGTCGTCCCAACATGGCCCAGGCCGGTGGCAAGAACGCTGCCGGTATCGCCGATGCCATCGCGGCCGCCAAGACCGCGCTCGGCGCCTAAGAACCTAAGTAGTCGCTGTGGTCGCGCTCGCGCTGGACATAGGGGAGACTAGGATCGGTATTGCCGTCTCAAGCCGTGATGGCAAGATGGCAATGCCTGTCAAGGTGCTTCCGGCTGCTGAGGTCACCGGTATGGCCAAGACGTTTCGCTACCTGGTCGAGGACTATGAGCCCGATATCCTGGTAAGCGGACGTCCCTTGACCATGGCCGGTGAGCCCGGCCCCCAGGCCGAGCGCGTCGCCGCCGTAGCGCAAAAGATTGCCGACGAGCTCGAACTTCCGCTGGAGTTTGAGGACGAGCGCCTGTCCTCGCAAGAGGCCAAGCGCATCTTGCGCGAGCAGGGACTCAACGAAAAGCAGATGAGGGGCAAGATTGACATGATTGCCGCTAGCCTGTTTTTGCAGACGTGGCTTGATCGTAAAAACGAGGAGGTCTCGCATGCCTAGCGCTTCCGATCCGCGCCAGCCGATTCGCCAGGGACAGCCTGTGCCGCGCCCTACCCAACCTGGCCAGCGTCCGGCACAGCCTGCCGCGCGCCCGGTGCAGCCCTCCTCTCGTTCGGCCCAACCTGCTCAGCGGACGGGTCAGCAGCCCACTGCTCGTACAGCCCAGCCTACAGGCGGTACCCGCTTTAAGCAGCAGGCACCTATCCAGCGAACGCAGGCCCCCCAATCGCATTCGTATCACGCTCATGGCTCGCACGGCGTTGCTCCGGCCACGCGATCGAGCTATAACACGAACGCCCGCCGTGGTGCCCAAAAGAAAAGCTCCCCGGTGCCTATGATTATCGGTGGCGTCGTCGCCGTGCTTGCGCTTGTCGCGATCGTTTTCTTTGTCGTGCCAGTCGTCAAGGGCTTCTTTGCCGGCGAGGATTCGAAGGTCACGGCTGGTCAGCAGGTTACGGTGACCATTCCCGACGGTGCTTCGGGCGATACGATCGCCTCGATTCTCTCCGAGAACCATATCGTCGAAAATCCCAAGGATTACTATGCGGCGGTAAAAAAGCTCAACGCCGATATGTCGCTTAAGCCCGGTACTTATTCGTTCACCACGCTCATGGATACGACTAAGGTGGTGCAGCAACTCATGGAAGGCCCCAACGCGGGCTCCAATGCGCTGACGATTCCCGAGGGCTTGACGGTCGATCAAGTCGCCGGCCGTGTGGCCCAGGCCTACGACAGCATCTCTAAGGAAGACTTCCTCAACCAGGCCAAGGCCTCCAACTACGTGGACGATTATAGCTTCCTTAGGGGTGCTGCAAACGATTCGCTCGAGGGCTTCTTGTTCCCCAAGACCTATTCGCTGGGCGATTCGCCGACGGCCGATGAAGTGATTCGCGCCATGCTCGATCAGTTTAAGACCGAGTACAAGTCGCTTGACTTTGCCAGCTGCGAGGCCAAGATCAAGGAGCGCTACGGTGTGGAGATGTCCGATTACGACATCGTTAACCTTGCCTCTATCGTTGAGCGTGAGGGTCTCAACGCCGATCAACGGTCGCACGTGGCCTCGGTCTTCTACAACCGCCTTGCCGGTAAGCTTGACGGTCTGCGTTATCTCAACAGCGATGCGACCATGATGTATGTTACCGGCGGCGAGGTTACCGCCGACGACCTGCAGAGCGATAGCCCGTATAACACCTATAAGCACGAGGGCCTGCCGCCCACGCCCATCTGTTCTCCGTCGCTCGAGGCGCTCAAGGCCACCCTTGAGCCGACCGACTCCGATGACCTGTATTTCTACATTACACAGGACGAGGAGTATTTCTCGCAAACCTACGAAGAACATCAACAGTCTTGGAATTAGCATGAGGATTTTTAGCCCCAAACGATACGTTGCCTCGGTCGATCGCATCGACCTTGATACCCTGTGGGCCGACGGCAAACACGCCATTCTGCTCGATCGCGATAACACCCTGGTGCCGCGCGATACCGAGCAGGTTCCCGCCGCGGTTTCCGCTTGGCTCGATGCCGCCCGTGCCAAAGGCTTTAAGCTGTGCATGGTGTCCAACAACTGGCATCGCGACCAGGTCATGAGCTCTGCACGCGAGTTGGGGCTCGAGGCCATCAGCCACGCTATGAAGCCGGCTCCGTTTGCCCTCAAGGCGGGTCTTAAGCGCCTCGGCGCCACGGCCGATGAGGCGGTGCTGATCGGTGATCAGCTCTACACGGACGTGTGGAGCGGCAACTTTGCCGGCGTCGATACCATCCTGGTCAAGCCGCAAGCAACCCAGGACCTGTGGTACACGCAGATCTTCCGTATCTTTGAGCGCCGGGCCCTGCGCGACCTTCCCTGCGAGGAATAGGTCTCGCTATGTCCCAGCACATCAAACACGGCTGTGACCATATCTTCTTTATCGGCTTTTTGGGCGCGGGCAAATCGACGCTCGCGCGCAACGTCGGCACCATGTTCAAGCGGCGTTTTATCGATACCGACCGCCTGGTCGTGCGTCGATGCGGCAAGTCGGTTACCGAGATTTTTGAGACCGAGGGCGAGGATCGTTTTCGCGAGCTCGAGACCTCGGCACTCCGTTCGCTTCAAAGCGAGCGCAGCCTGCTGGTATCGTGCGGGGGTGGCATCGTCGAGACGCCAGTGAACATTAAACTGATGCACGAAATGGGTACGTGCGTGTACCTCGAGGGCGACTTCGAGGACTCGTTGCGCCAGATTCGTCGGTGCGACACGCGCCCCGATTTCCGCTCGCCCGAGCATGCCGCGCGCCTGTTTGAGCATCGCCGTCCGCTGTATCGCCAGGCCGCCGACCTTACCCTTGATATTCGCAACAAGTCCTTCGAGGACGTTTCCTACCTTTGTGCCGAGATGCTTTTGGAGCGTGGACTGCTATGATTCGCCGTCAACTGATCAATTTCCAAAACCGCAGCGTCGATGTCCGTGTCGGATTGGGCGCGTTCGATGAGCTGTCGCGTATGTTTGCCTCGGCCGTGGGCAAGCCTAAGCGTGCGATGGTCGTTTGGAACACCGCCACGTCAGAGCGTTTTGGCGAGGTCGTTGAGCATGCGCTGGTCGACGCCGGCTTTGCCGTGTCGCTGCTCGTCCTCGAGGTTTCGCCTGCCGGTGCCACGCTGGCCGATGCCGATACCGTCTTTGGCGCCCTGTCTGCCAACGGCGTTACCTGCGACGATCTGGTTGTCGCCGTTGGCGATGCCGCAACCTGCTCGGTTGTTAGCTGGTGCGCCAACCAGTGGTGCGGCCGAACTGAGTGCGCGCTGCTGCCGACGACCTTCGACGCCATGCTCACGGTCGCGACGACCATGAAGCCGCTCGTCGCTTCGTCGGCGAATGCGCTTCCCGCTATCGCGTTTCGTCCCGAACCGGGCTTGGTCGTGTGTGACCTCGACCTTGTTCGCGAAGCGGACCCCGAGGACCTCAAGCTCGGCTATGCGGTACTTGTTGGCACCATGCTTTCGAGCAGCAAGTCGCGCTGGAATCAGTTTATTGAGACTGTCCCCGAGATTCTTGCTGGTGAGGAGGTCGCGCTCGTCAATGCCGTCCAATGGTCTCAGACCGCCCGCAAGGACGTGCTGACGGCCACGAACCCGAGCGCTCGCCATGCGCTCGATTTTGGCAAGATGGGGGAACGCACCCTGCGCGCCTGCTTGGGCGATGCCGCTTCGCAGGTCCCTGCCTACCAGCTGTTGTCCGAGGGCATGCGCTTTGAGGCGCGCCTTGCACATGATGCCTGCGACTTCGATATCGATTACGTCTTTGAGGTCGATGACTGCCTGGAGGACTTTGGTATCGAGGAGCTTGCCTTCGATCTGGAGCCCGCCGCATATATCGAGGAGTTCCGCAGGCAGCAGTTTGCGCGCTCGAACCGTAGCATGCTGCCGTTGCCCGCGGCGCTTGGCGCTATACGTTTGACCAGCGTGGAGGACGAGGTTCTCGAGCGCCATGCCCAGGCGTATCTGGCTTCTCGTAAGGAACTTCTCTAAGATTTATTGACATCCATCGTCTTTCGTATCATGTTGAGGGACGGGTTTTCAATCGGTTACGAATCGCTTGCGTTTTCGTACGCTGATTGAGCCCGTCCCGTCTGTATGTGACGACAACAAGAAAGGAATCTGCATGTCTGAGTTTGCTGCCGGTCCTGCCGGTCGTATCGAGCGTGTCCGTGCCCTGATGGTCGAGCGTGGCTACGACGCCATCGTGGTACGCGACGAGGCAAATCTTCGTTGGCTTACGGGCGTGAGGGGCGTCTTCGATTACACCTTCGAGTTTCCGCACGCGGCGTTTATTACGGCTGACCAGTGCCTGTTCCATACCGATTCGCGCTATCTCAACAGCTTTGAGGAGAACACGCCCGCCGGCAGTCCCTGGGTCTACGACATGGACGAGGGCACCATCCCCGGTTGGGTCGCCGGCAAGATCGCGGCCAACAAGTGCCGCGTCTGCGCTGTCGAGGACGATATGCAGATTAACTTCTACCAGGGCATTCAGCGCGGCCTGGAGGACCGCTCCGTCGCTTGCATGCTGCCGCTGATGCACGACGATATCCGTAAGATGCGCGCCGTCAAGGATGCCGAGGAGATCGAGCTCATGCGCCACGCACAGTCGATCACCGACGCCGCCTTCCAGCATATGCTCGGCTTTATTAAGCCTGGTATGACCGAGAAGCAGGTTCGCAACGAGCTCGAGAACTTTATGTTCGCCAACGGCGCCGACAGCTTGGCCTTTGGCTCCATCGTCGCGAGCGGTCCCAACACTGCGAACCCGCACGCCGTCCCGAGTGACCGCGTGATCGAGAAGGGTGACTTCGTCCTCATGGATTACGGCGCGGGCTATTGCGACTACCGCTCCGATATGACGCGTACCGTCGTTATGGGCGAGCCTACCCAGGAGCAGCTCGACCTGTACGCGCTCGTGCGCCGTACGCACGAGGAGTGCGTCGCCGCCATCCATCCGGGCGTCGAGGGCAACGACATCTTCAGGCTCTCCAAGAAGATCATCGGCGATGCCGGCTATGGCGATTACTATAACCATGGCCTGGGCCACGGCGTCGGTATCGACATCCACGAGCTGCCCAATTTCAACCGCAGCAAGAATATCATCGAGGTTGGCTCGGTTGTCACCATGGAGCCCGGCGTCTACCTGCCCGGCGTGGGCGGCGTGCGCCTGGAGGACTACGGCGTGGTCACCGAGAACGGCTACGAGCCCTTCACCAAGACCCCGCATGACCTCCGCGTTATCGACTGCTAGTCTACTTCGTAGATAGTTTGGGGTGGGGCGTCCGAAATGATTCGGGCGCCCCGCGTTCTCTTTTTATGCGCTCGCTGCAGGCGCCGTCTGCAAGTGTATAATTTCGGTCGTATGTAATTTGGACGCTTGTGCGTTCTGCCTATAACAAGAAAGGTCGCTATGCCTACCATTTCTACCGCCGACTTCAAGAACGGCCTCGGTCTCCGCATTAAGGACAAGGTCTACACCATCGTCGAGTTCCAGCATGTCAAGCCGGGCAAGGGTGGCGCGTTTGTGCGCTACAAGACCCGCGACATCAAGAGCGGCCGCGTCGTCGAGAACACCTGCAACGCCGGCACCAAGTTCGAGAGCGTCATGCTCACCACCCGTGAGTTCCAGTACCTCTACAACGATGGCGCCGACTACATCTTCATGGACAACGAGTCCTATGAGCAGGTTCCCGTTCCCGAGGACATGGTGGGCGAGAACTCCAAGTGGCTGCGCGAGAACGACATCTGCCAGCTGCTCTTCGCCGACGATGAGCTCATGGGCGTGACCCCGCCGATGTTCATCGAGACCACCATTGTCCAGACCGACCCGGGCTTTAAGGGCGACACCGTCCAGGGTTCCACCAAGCCGGCCACGATCGACACCGGCGCTGTCATCCAGGTCCCCATGTACCTCAACGAGGGCGAGGTCATCAAGGTTGACACCCGCGACGGCAAGTTCGTCTCCCGCGTCTAGCAACCAACTCTTCTAGGAGGACTCATGCCCCAGGAAATCAAGATTGACGGTATCGGCATTTCGCCCGATGTTCTGACCGCCATCGTCTCGCGCGCCGTGTCCGATGTCGAGGGCATCGCCTCCGTTGGCGTCAAGGACCTTGCCACCAACCTTGTCTCCATGATGCTCTCGTCCAAGGCCCCGGCTTCCGAGCCGGCGGTCGAGGCCGAGGTCGTCGGCGACAAGCTCGCACTCACCGTGCGTGTCGTGGTGTTCTTTGGCTATCCGTTCAAGAAACTCGCCGAGGCCGTTCGCGCCGCCGTGGTCGCCGCCATCGATGCCCAGGTGGGCGTTGAGGTCGAGCGCGTTGACGTTTGCATCGACGGCCTCGTTTTCCCCAAGGAGTAACCTTTGAGCCTTAAGGTTTATCGCGGGCGCACGCTTGCCCGCAGTCAGGCGCTGCAGCTGCTGTTCCAGGCCGAGGCCACGGACAGCCCGCTCGAGCGTGTCCTCGAGGGCGATTTCTTGATCTCGAAGGGTCCCCTCGACCCCTATGCGCTGGTGCTTTGCCGCGGTGCCTACGAGCATATTGATCGCATCGACTGTGCCCTGCGCGCCGTCGCCAAGAACTGGGATCTTATGCGCATGCCCGGTGCCGACCGCAATCTGCTGCGTATCGCTGTCTATGAGATGCGCTTCCTCACCGACGAAGAGGTTTCGGACGCTATCGTGATCAACGAGGCCGTAGAAATCGCTAAGGCTTATGGTACCGACCAGTCCGCATCGTTTGTCAACGGCGTGCTGGGCAAGATCGCTCGCAGCGAGGCGCTGCCGGGCGAGGACCTGTACCAGGAGCTGCTGGCCGAGGATCGCGCTCGCGAGGAGGCACAGGCTGCCGAGGCGGCCGCCAAGATCGCTGCCGCTCAGGCTGCCGCCGGCGTATTAGCCGAGGATGCGGACGCTGCTGAGGCCGTCGAGGCCGACTCCGTCGAGGAGTAGTCATGCCAGAGGGTTCTGTCCGCAACTTTGACGAGATCTCGGACCGTCTAGACCAGATCATCGCTACCGTTCGCTCCAAGGATACGTCCTTGGAGCGTTCACTCGATCTGTTTGACGAGGCGATTGAGCTGGGCTCCCGCGCGGTCGATATGGTCGACAAGTTTGAGCTGACTCCGCGTGAGGCCGATAAGCTCGAGCAGGAATACGATGAGGACGCGGCAAACGAATCCCAGGATAGCTAGCCGCATCTCCGGATACGAATGGTTGATGGCATTCATGAAACGCGTGCGTCTTGATGACGAACTGATTTCACAGGGCATCTGCGCCGATCGCGCGGATGCCCTTCGCACTCTTATGGCCGGCTTGGTCTCGAGTGGCGGCGAGCGCTTGACTTCGCCGGGCCTTAAGGTGACCCCGGGTCTGCCGCTGCACGTGAAGGGGCGCATTCCCTATGTCGGCCGCGGCGGTCTTAAGCTCGAAGGCGCGCTTGATGCGTTTGACATCAATCCGACGGGCCTTGCCTGTCTGGATGTTGGCTGCTCTACCGGCGGCTTTACCGATTGCCTGCTCAAGCGCGGAGCTGCGACCGTTGTCTCGGTGGACGTGGGTCGCGCCCAGTTCGATTGGTCGTTGCGTCAGGACGATCGCGTGACACTGCATGAGCGCACAAACGTGACGCAGCTGCCCGAGCTTGGCTATGCGGGCGCCATCGACCTGGCTGTGTGTGATGTCTCGTTTACCAGCATTGCGAACATTATCGATGCGGTGCTGGCGTGCCTGGCACCTATGGGCGCATTCTGCACGCTCGTAAAGCCGCAGTTTGAGGCTCCGGCGGCGCTGGTGGGTGAGGGCGGCATTGTGACCGATCCCGCTGTGCGCCGCGATACACTCGCGGCGGCGATTGAGCTCTTTGCTGCCAAGGGCCTGTTCCCGGTCGATGTGTGCGTGTCACCCATTCATGGTGCCAAGGGCAACGTTGAGTTTTTCCTGTACGGCACGAGGTTTGCCCCCGGTGAACGCACCGACGATGAGCTGCAATCCCAGGTATCGGTTTTGAGCGAGAAAGCTGCAACGCTATGAAGGTCTTTCTGGTTCCCAATTACTACAAGCAAGAGGCGGTCGAGAGTGGCCTGATGCTCGAGCTTTGGCTTTCGCGCCAGGGCTACGAGGTGGCATGGGCTGCCGATCAGCGCTCCAAGATCCAGAGCGCGCCCGATGTTGACGATGCCGACCTGGTCATTACGCTCGGCGGCGACGGCACGCTGCTGCGCGCGGCTCGTATCCTCAACTATCGCGAGATTCCTATCCTCGGTCTTTCCTATGGCCACCTGGGCTTTTTAACTGCTGCGAGTCCGGAGGAGCGCGACATCCTGCAGGTCGTGAGCGATGCCCTGTCCGGCGAGCTGCACGTGAGCCGTCGCGCCACGATCGCCGCGGATATCGTGTCCGTGCGCGACGATGGCACGAAGGATGTTGTGCGCACGTTCGCCCTCAACGACATGGCGCTCACGCGCGGCCCCCTTTCCGATATGGTCGAGTTTGACATCACAGTGTCGGGCCACCATATCGATCGCTTGCGTGGTGATGGCGTGGTCGTGTCCACGGCGACTGGTTCTACGGGGTACGCGCTGAGTGCCGGTGGCCCCATCGTGAGCCCCGACTATACGGGCATGGTCTGCGTACCCATTGCCCCGCACACCATTCAGGCCCGTGCCTTTTTGACTTCGCCGAGTGATGTCGTCGAAATCTTTATGTCTAATGACCGCCCTAGCGTTCCGGCGATCGCTATCGATGGACAGTTTATTACCTGCGATGGCACCGTCGAGAGCGTGGCGGCGCGCCGTGGGCCCGGAGATGTGCTGCTGCTCGATTACGGCCCCGAGAGTTTTTATAACTCGGTGAGCCGCGTATTCTACGGAGTCCGTCATGATCGATGAGCTGCAGGTTTCTAACATTGCACTCATTCGCGAGGCGACGTTGGTGCCGAGTGCCGGCCTGACTGTCCTGACCGGCGAGACCGGCGCCGGCAAGACCGCGCTGCTCTCGGCGCTCAAGCTCATTTTGGGCGAGCGCGCGGATTCGTCGATGGTGCGCGAGGGCGAGGCGCTGGCGAGCGTAGAGGCGCGCTTGTTCGACGGGCCGCACGACACGGAAGGCTTCACCGTGCAGCGCAGCCTTTCCGCCGAGGGCCGCAGTCGCGTAAAAATTGACGGCCGCATCGCCAGCGTGCGCGAGCTTTCGGAGCGCGTTGGCGTGATGATGGATTTGTGCGGGCAGCATGAGCATCAGCGCTTGCTCGACCCGGCGCATCACGTTGCGATGGTCGATGCCTGGGCGGGGCGCTCTGCGCTCGAGGCGCTGGATGCGTACCGCACCTGCTTTAAGGCATCGCGCGCTGCCGCCAAGGAAGTTCGACGTGTCGAAGAGGCCTCGCGTGCGCAGGGGAGCCGCGTCGAGGAGGCGCGCTTTGCCCTCGAGCGCATCGGCGAGGTCGATCCCAAGCCGGGCGAGTATGAGGAACTCGAGGAACTGCTGCCGCGCTCCGAACATGCCGAGGTACTGGTTGCCACAGCTAACGATGCCCATGCATCGCTTGCCGCTGAAGGGGGAGCGCTCGATGCCGTGAACAGCGCCGTGGCAGAGCTTTCCCGTATGGCTACCGTCGATCGCAAACTGGGCGACATTGCCGATGCGCTTTCGGATGCCTGTATCTCCCTTGAGGATTGCGCGAACGAACTTCGTGCCTATCGCGATGGCGTCGCCTTCGACCCGCGCGAGCTCGCTCGCATGCGTGAGCGGTATTCCGACCTCAAGGGCCTGTTGCGTCAGTGGGGTCCCACCATGGACGATGTTTTTGCCATGCGCGATCGCTCGCAAGAACTGCTGTCCCTGGTCGATGATGGCGATGAACAGATCAAAAAGGCGCGTGAGGCACTCGGGATCGCTGAGCGCGAGTTGTTTGCCGCTGCCAAGGCACTTAAGCGCGCTCGCAATACGGCGGCCCCGCGCTTCTGCCATGAGGTTGGCCGCCAGATGGCGCGCTTGGAGATGGGTAGTGCCGAGCTCGTCTGGGAGTCACGTGATCTTCCCCGTGCTGAGTGGACGCCCGTTGGTCCTTCGAGCTACGAGCTGCTATACCGCAGCGGTGCCGGTTTGACGCCGCGCCCCCTGCGCCGAATTGCGTCGGGCGGCGAGCTAAGCCGCGTCATGCTGGCAAGCAAGGTTGTCCTCGGTAACGCAGACGGTGTCGATACGCTGGTGTTTGACGAGGTTGATGCTGGTGTTGGTGGCTCCACGGCGCGTGCGCTTGCAGGCGTGCTGGCAGATCTCGCCGCTACGCATCAGGTGATTGTCGTAACCCACTTGGCACAGGTCGCCGTCATGGCCGACAAGCATTATGTTGTCAGCAAGGAATCGGGCGATGTTCCCCAGACGCATTTGGACGAGGTAACCGGCGAAGCGCGTACCGCCGAGATCGCCCGCATGCTCAGCGGCGATCAGTCCGAGGCAAGCTTGGCTCACGCAAAGCAGATGCTCGAAGAAGCTCGAGGTTAGGCCGTATCAGCGGTGTTGGTGGGACAAAATAGACTGTAATTTTTGTCCCACAACGCGTTTTACTCAACGACCTTGTCCGGCTGGATGAGCTCCTCGTAGTAGCTGATATGCTCGCGCGCGTCCTCGATTTCGGGCAGCAGGAAGTTGTAGATAACCTCGATGATCATCGTGGCGCTCATCTTGGAGAACGCAAAGTCGCCCGTCGTCAGCAGCGCTTCGTGGTTGACGGTATTAAAGGTGTAGTCTGCCAGGCGCGCGAGCGGGGATTTGCTGTCGCTGCTGATGACGACTATGGTTGCGCCGCAGTCGCGAGCCGCTTTTGCCATGCGATTCAGTCGGCGCGATTTGCCGGAGTTTGAGATAAGCACGATTACGTCACCCGGGCGCAACGTGAGCGCAAAGCCGATTGATGTCTCGCTAATGGTGCTCGCCATGCAGCGCAGGCCCAGCTGCGAAAACTTAAACGTCGCATCGAGCGCGACCGCGTTCGTATTGCCCACAGCCGCAAACTCAATAACCCCTGCATGCTTAAGGGCATGCACAACAGCCGCCAGCGTATCGTGGTCGATCCCGTCGATGGTCGCATTAAGCTCGCTCACCTTGGCAGCCAGAATGTTCTTGAGGCTCTGCTCCATATTGTCGAGCGAGACCTCGTCAGTCAGGCCCTCGTTGCGCTGGCTTTCCAAATCCCTTGCCAACGAAAACTGAAAGCTGCGGAAGCTACCAAAGCCCAGCTTGCGGCAGAAGCGCGAAACGGTCGCCTCGGACGTGGCGGCGGCGCGCGAGAGCTGAGCCGCCGTGAGGCGTGGCGCCTCGGACTGGTGCTCCAATATATAGTCGACAATGCGCTGCTCGGACTCGCTGTATCCCTGATGGGTACTAATGAGGGAAAGTGCGCTCTTGCTACTATCGGTCATGGATGGCTCCTGGTTGGCATGAAAATCGGACTCGTTTTGTATTCTCATAGTATAGGGGGATTTTCAATCACAAGATACACCTTGCCGTTTCAAGAGTTGATGGTAAACTTTCACTTACCGTTTACGGTTATGAAAGAACCTTTCACCGGAGAATTGCGCCTTGTCTCTTCTCACACGGACGGTAGGTTGGTATCTTTCAGTTGTGGAAAAGCGCGCAAGGACGCGCGTGTAGGGGAGCGCCTGCGGGCGCAAAACTTAAAAAGGAGGGACACATGGCTAAGTTTGACATCATTGCCGCGACCGGTTGCCCGACCGGCATTGCGCACACCTTCATGGCGAAGGAGGCGCTGGAGAAGGCAGCTGCCGAGCGCGGTCTGACCATTAAGGTCGAGACTCATGGCCAGGTCGGTGTCGAGAACGAGCTCACTAAGAGCGAGATCGCTGGCGCCAAGGCCGTCGTCGTCGCAGCTGACAAGGATGTCCAGGCCGAGCGTTTTGCCGGCAAGCCCATGGTTTCCGTTGGTGTTTCCAAGGCCCTGTCCGTTGAGGCCGCCGGTAAGCTGATTGACCGCGCGCTCGCCGCCAAGGGCGACAGCACGGTTGCAGCCGCTGCCGATGTCGAGGACGAGGTCGAGGAGAAGGAGTCCATCGGCCACGTCATCTACAAGCACCTTATGAACGGCGTCAGCCATATGCTGGTCTTCGTCGTCGCCGGTGGTGTCCTGACCGCCGTTTCGTTCCTGTGGGGCATCACGTCCTTCGATTCGACGGCTGCCGACTACAACAGCTTCGCCGCTATGCTCAAGATCATCGGCGGCATTGCCATGAACCTCATGGTTCCCGTGCTTTCCGCCTATATCGCCGAATCCATCGGCAAGCGCCCGGCGCTCGTCCCCGGTTTTGTTGCCGGTATGATCGCCATCCAGGGCCTGCCTGTTAACGCCGAGACCGGCATGATCGACGCCGGTGGCGCCGGCGTGGGCTTCGGCTTCCTCGGCGGCATCGTCGGTGGCTTCCTCGCCGGTTATGTCATCCTACTGCTCGAGAAGGTCTTTGCCGGTCTGCCCAAGAACCTGGACGGCCTCAAGGCAATCTTTTTGTACCCGCTGTTCTCGACGGCTATCGTCGGCTTGGTCATGCTCGGCATTTCCGGCCCCATGGCTGCCATCAACACCGCCATGATGGACTTCCTCAAGGGTCTGTCCGCCTCTGGCGCCGTTGTTCTGGGTCTTGCTATCGGCTGCATGTGCGCCTTTGATATGGGCGGCCCGGTCAACAAGGCTGCTTATGTCACCGGTACTGCTATGCTCACCGAGGCCCTGGCCGCCGGTGTCGGCACCGACACCTACAACTTCGGTACCAACTTCATGGCTGCCGTCTCCGCCGCTTGCATCGTTCCGCCGCTGATCACCACCTTCGCCGTCGTTGTCGGCAAGAAGTACTTCAGCCAGGAGGATCATGACGCCGGTATCGTCAACCTCATCCTTGGTTGCACCCACATCACCGAGGGCGCCATTCCGTTCATGACCAAGAACATCTGGCCCGTCATGCCCATCATGATGCTCGGTTCCTCTATCGCTTCGATCCTGACCATTATGTTCAACGTTCACGATCCGGCGCCTCACGGTGGATTCCTGGTCCTGCCCGTTGTCGAGAACGGTCCGCTGTGGGTCCTCGCGATCCTCATCGGCGCCGTGGTCGGTGGCATCCTGTTCGTGGCCTTCAAGAAGCACGACTTCGAGAAGAATCAGAAGGCCGCTCCTGCTGCTCCCTTTAAGTCGGTCGAGGCTCCCAAGCCCGCTGCTGTCGAGGCCCCCAAGGCCGAGGCTGCCGACTTCGTGAAGGTCGAGAACGTTTTCGTCGCCGAGGACTTCACTTCTCGTGACGAGGCTCTGAGCTTCGTTTCCAACCAGGCTGTCAAGGCCGGTATCGCCAGTGACGCCGACGCCGTGATGAACGCCTTCCTGGCTCGCGAGGCCGAGGGCACCACGGGCATGATGGAGGGCTTCGCCATTCCGCATGCCAAGTCCGACGCCATTAACGAGGCTGCCGTCATCGTCATCAAGGACGAGTCTGGCGTGACCGGTTGGGACACCATGGACGGCGCTCCCGTCAACGTGGCCATCGCTCTGCTCATCCCGGGTGCCCAGGCTGGCACCACGCACCTCAAGATCCTGTCCAAGGTCGCCGAGGCGCTCATGGACGAGGACTTCCGTGCCACCGTCAAGGGTTCCACCGACGCCGCCGAGATCGCAAAGACGATCAACGACCGCCTGGTCTAATCCCACAGTCGCGAATTACATCGCCCCCTGTAACAAAGGCGGAGACCCTTTCCAGGGCCTCCGCCTTTTTCGGAAACAGAGAACACACCGGTTTATCCCATCAGCCAGAATTCCTTTCAGCCGACATTGCTCTGGACCGACCGAGTTTCCGCAGCTTGCTCGCCGGGCGGGGCGATTAAGTTTGTCGCGAGTTCCGCACGCAAAGGAAAGCACTTAATGTGCTTTCCGTC
>OGYH01000089.1_pt1 | contig 82986 bp, 82 predicted proteins | sample 1576511 | NCBI WGS metagenome assembly OGYH01 (sample SAMEA3541522, study PRJEB24748) | human gut metagenome | biome: human gut; feature: human-associated habitat; material: faeces | place: China | collected 2012
CCCAACACGTCCGCCGCCGACATTCGTACAGATGAACCGTATTTACCCATACGCAATGCCATTGCCGCAATCTCTGATTCTGTTGTCGCACTGTGGTTACCCAAATCGACGATTGCACTACCGATATTACGGATTTCGTTTTGACCGACACCCATAACATTCTGAAAACGTGCCAGTGTTGCGGCACCTTCTTCGCCGACAAGGTTTGTGGCTGTACCCATTTGCGCCATTACCTCGGTAAAATCAACGATATTATCGGTTGTAATACCTAACTGACCGCCTGCCGCCGCAAGTTCGTTTAATTCTGCCGTTGTCTGTGGAATGGCCGAATGTCCGTTGACACCTGTCGTGGACATCTGTATTATCTTTTGACGAATGTCCTCTAATTGTTCAGGCGTGCCGTCAACGGTTTTCTTAACATTCGCGAAATTGTCCTCAAATTGGACTGCCGCCACTGCTGATGCAGCACCTAAACCCAACGCCGCCGTTGCGGCATACTGTATCGGTTTTGTGATTGTATCAATACTTTCGCCGACTTCTTTTAAACCCTTTCCGGTCTGTTGCCACCTCTCGGCATTTGCGACTTTTTCGGCAGCTTTTACTCCCTTTTCGTATTCTTCATACTGTTTTGTAGCTTGGCTGACTGCTGTTTGTGCGTCCTCGTACGCCTTTTTACTGTTAGTTAAATTATTCTGTTGCTCTTGGATAGCCGAACTTACTTTTTTATGTTGCTTTTCCAATGCGTTCAATTCAGTAGTAGTCCACTGTATAGCGCGTTGATTGTCCATATAGGCCGTACTACCCTTGTTGACAATTTTATTTGCGTTTTCTAATGTGTTTATCTCATTTTTTTTCGCAGAAATCATATTTTCAATGCTTGACTTCTGCATTTTCAACGCATTTACATTCTTGTCTACAGATTTAACGTTATCTTCATATGCTTTTTTAGTTTCTTGCAGTGTTTTACGGCTTTTTGCTATAGTGCTTTCAGTCGTCTTTAGCTGATTATTGTATTTTTCTAAACTTTTTGTTCCGGCTGTACCGCTACTCGCCTGTATATTCGCAAAATCCGCAAGTTGATTTTTGGCACTGCCTAATGTAGCCGCCAAATCCGACGCGTCACCCGCTATTCGCACTGTAATTTCGCCTATATCTGCCATTAAAACACCTCCTAATTAACCAAAAACAGCCCGCAAATACGGGCTGTCGGCTACTGTTCTGTTATTTTGCGTTGTATTTCCGCCGCTGTTATTGTTTTCTTCACTCAATGCGTCCAACATTTCAAATAACACTGTCGGGTCTTGCCTGCCTACCACGTCGGGCATTAAATGATGTGCTTTAAACATAACAGCGTAAATATCTCTTAGTTTTTCTCTGTTTTCTTGTCCGCTGTCACTGTTTCCGGTTCTTGCGGACTTTCGACGTTTTTTCTTGTCATATTCTCAATATACCATATCCACGCTTGCTTACACATTTGCATTTTTTCGGCAGGATTTCTGTCTAACACATCTTGTGTTGCCTCTGTTCCCTCAAATAGGTGGTCTACTGCTCCACCACATAGTCTGCCGATACTGTCCGTTTCCCTTGTAACGTGAATTTCCTGTATTAAACACATAGCCTCGAAATCGAACGGCTTTGATACGTACTTTTTCTTTCCCTCTGTAAACGATAAAACTTTTTGCATAATATATTCCCTTTCTTAATACAAATTTAGGGACACTAAAACTAATTAGTGTCCCCTCTTTTAATGATTTTATGTCGTAATTATACTGTCTGTGATTGTTCCTTTTTTAACTGTTCTGCCGTTGGCTTATACTTCATATCCTCAAACCACTTTGTAGCAATTTCAGCCTTGCCCTCTGCTGTCAAATCTGTATCATCAATGTAATAATACATATCGTCATTGTTATCCGGTGTGACCGCTGTAAATGTCGCCTTGGCTGTTTGGTGGTCTACACTTCCGCTTGACGGTTTTGTTTTACCGCCAACGTTAGACGCAAAACTGTATTTACCCTTGTAGGTTCTGAAATATCTGTACGAACCGTTGTTGTGTTCTGTTCTCCACGCTACACCAAAATACGGTGCCTCTGTCTTGTTATTGACTGCGATACCGCCGACTTCGTCGACTTTCAAACCACGCCACATAGCGTCTACCTGTGGTGGAATATCTGCATTTTCGATGTCGTGTCCCGGTTTTTCAATATATGTGCTGACTTCGTATGCGTTATTATCAGCGTCGAACGTATCACTGTTACCGCTGTCGGTTGGTGTGATTTGAACAGTACCCGGCAACGTATAGCCTGTGCCGTAGGTTAGCTCTGTCACTGTATCTTGGTCAACCTTGAAAAATGTATATTTGTCAACACCTATTGTTGTCGACGGTTTTTTAACTACTGTATTTTCATTTGCCATTTTTTAAATCCTCCTAAAAATATACTTGTTTTGAAAATCTCATTGATTTGTGTCTTACGCCGTTTTCGGGTGGCATATCTCGCGACAATTCACGATACCACCCTGCCGCCTGCATAGCTGTATCAACCTGTATCGCTATTCGACTGCATTCACCGCCGCCGTTCGTCCATATGTCTATTGATACAGCTGTGTTTTGTGCCTGTTCCGCATTGTCATAGCAAAAACCTGTCGTTGTCGTATTTTCATAATAGCTGATAACGGGCAGTTCTTGTTCTTCATCAGGGTGATAAAAACAAACGGTGACGTCCTCTAAATTCATAGATACTAAAATATCGCGGATAATTTTATTTACGTCTACCATTCAGCTTTACCCCCTTTAACATCACTTGCAATCCCATATTCCAATCAGCTACATATGTGACTTCATAGGTTTTTGTATCTGTTATCAGATACGCACCGACCATTATATCTGAATTACGGGGACAATAAAACACATACTGACAATCAATTTGCAGTCCGTAATCTTTTGACGCCATATCCCCGCTGTACGGTTGTAAATCGCCTGTGACGGTACTTTTTTCTATGATGTCGTATGTGTTTTCGTAATCGTCATAATTTCCTTTTACGGCGATTTTTGCCGTTGTGTTATCAAACACGCTAAATATGTTATTAAACACGCTATTTTTGTTATTAGACGTGCTAAATGTGTTCCGATAGTTTTCGTTTGCTGATGTCACTTGGCAAAAACCCCCTTTTACAGCGGTACGGTCTTAAACGTGATTCGTATTCTTTCAAAAATTCGTCGGTGTCGGTTGACGCGGACGACGTTTCAAATGATACGCTACGTTTATCCTCTGTAACAGACTTTATGACTTGCGGTGCGGCTGTTTGTCCGTACCCTTTTCGGCGGTACATTTCCGCCGCCATTTGAGGCACAAGACTTTGTAGTTTTGTCGGCACTTCGGCTGTGTGACAATATGAATTTATTAGATTTTCCATATCATCAATCAAAAAAGACAACAAGTCGTCTTGCTCGTTGTCTTTTATTCCTAACAGCATTTTTGCTGTACTCAAACTATCCATTGTATCAGTCCTCTTTCTTTCTGCGCGTCGGTTTCTTGGTTTCTTCCACCGTTTCCGCAGTTTCTTCCGGTTCGTCCGCTGTCGGTTCACCGTCTGCGACATAATACCCCGACGTCAGATACGCACGGATTTGAATTTGATTTGTCAGATTGACTGTATCAGTACCGTTTGTCAAACGCATATGTACCGCCCCTTTCTTTTTATTCTGCTTTTTTGTGAACGTAAATAGCGTTCTTTTTGTTGTCTAATACGAACGCGTCGTAGTAAACTCTACCCTCAACAAGCCAACCGTTAATACCCGGAGGATTGTCGTGGATTTTGTATTCTGACAACTTAACCGGTGATGTTGTTGCGATTTTGTGTGTGATGAAAAACAAAACGCCCTCCGGCAATCTTGTTGACGGTGCAACAACAATAGGAATACCGTCAACCATACCGACTTGACCTTTGATTGCAATGTTCTGTGCAATATCACCCTGCTTGATGAATGAATCATCTTGCTTGATTAATTTGAAAAATTCAGTTGATACAATCGCTACTTTTCCCTCCGGTACGTTCTTTTCGATTAGAAAACTTGTACCGTCCAAAAATGCACTGTACGCATTTTCTTTTGTGATTGCTCCTGTTGCTGTTTGTCCTGCACTTGCGCAGATTTTTGCAAATCTGTATGTATCAATTTCCGGTACGATAACCTCTCTGATTTGACGTTGTAGGGCTGAACCTGCACTGTTTATCATTTGTGTATCGTTGTAGTTTCCTCTGTCGATTGTGAACGTAAAACTTCTGTCTTGGTTCATTGTCAGTTCCTGTACGGTGTTCTCTAATTCCTTTGGTGTTCCGTAACGGTTTGAACCCTCTTTTGTGTAGTCGTTCATTGCCGCAGTAGGTACAGAATACACGTTTACTGTTTTAACACCGACAAAATCAAAATTTTGGTTTACAACGGCATTTGACATTGACTCTTTTGAAAATCTTTCGTCAATCGCCTTTGCGTATTTGCTTGCGTAATTAATAGCCATATTTTTTACTTCCTTTCTTTGTTTAGTTGATAAATCCCGCTAAAAACGGGTCATTTCCCTTGTTGTCCGGCTCGTTGAACTTCGGCGGATTGCCTTTCATTCTTTCTGTTACCGCCTTTTCTACCGCCGCATTGAAATCCTTTTCAAATGCGTCAATGTTCGCTTTGGTTTCTTCCGCAGTCTTACCGCACAAACACTCGGCAAAATTCTTGGACAATCCACGTTCTAACAGTTGATTAGCAGTTTCGGCAACTAACTGCTTTTGTGCAAATTCAGATTTTTCCTTTTCAAACTTTTCACGTTCGATACGCATTTCTTCCTTTGCTCTCTCGTCCTTGTTCAGCTTTGCCAACCTTGCCGCCTCGTCCGCGTCTTCTTTCCATTTCTTTTGTGCCTCTTCAACAGCTTTCTTTGTGGCCGCGTCAATATCTTCTTGCGAAAATGTCTTTGCAGGCTCCGCAGACGGTTCGCCTTTAGGCTCGTTCTTTGGTTCACCGTTTGGCTCGCTGTTTGGCTCGCTCTTTGGTTCACCGTTTGGCTCGCTGTTTGGCTCACTGTTTGGCTCTTTAATTGGTTCTTCCATTGATTAAATCAATCCTTTCTTTTAAATTTTGGTATAAAAATAGAACCTTTTAATGTCTTGTTCAGGACAATGCTTAACCCTGCACGGGAGATATTCGGACCACTACTCCTTTCTGCTATGTGTATGTTGTGCCTATTCTCACACTATCACCGCCTTTCAATGAATTAATTATATTTTTAAATATTCGCCTCTTAAAATTTTCTTTGCTTTTTCCGCCTCGCGACGGATTTCAAAACTTGTCTTATCTACAAATAACCAACCGTGAAACGGCATAAATTTTTGTCTTTTCCCCTCCGGCTCAAAATACGCCCAATCAAAACCGTGTCCAATAATTTCGGGTGCGCTTATTGCCTCCCAAAAACCATCTGTAACAGGGAAAAATCCACAGTTAATCATAATGCATTGCTTTTCTCTGCTTAATGTTCTTTGTGCCTCTCGTCTACCCTGTACACGGGCATTTTCCAACTCTCGGTTTAACTCACGCTGTGTCATAATTATTTTACCGAATATCTTTCTCATAAAAATCTTCCTTTCTTTTTCGCAATTAATTGTGAATTATAGTCTTTTGCTTTTCAATAAAAAATTGTATCAAAAAAGCGCGTTATAAAACGCGCTTTTTTAATTTAATGTGATGTAATTATTACATTTATCACATTCATAACAATTATTATCAACTGTCTTTTCGTTTATTGGTTTTAGTGTCCCTTTTTTACAAAATGGACAGGTTACAGAACCATTCTTTTTTATTTGTTCTATAATTTCTATACTTCTTGGCTTTTTCATGTATGTCGCTCCCTCCATTTATAACTTTGATAATTCCTGTTTACTTCTTTTATAACCTCTCTTTTTTGTGCAAAACTTAATTTATCAACATTGTAATGATGTTTATATTCTTGCGCTATACATACTGCCTCTGCATGCTTATCCCCATATATGTTATATCTTCTGTGTGTAGCCTCATGTATAATTGTTTCAGCCGTCGTCTTTACTGTCTTTGTATTTGACGCATATATATTAATCTCATCATATCCCGAAATATATTCACCTAAAAGGCTTTTACGAACATCAATATTATAATATAGATTTACAGTGCAAGGATTATTTATCAAATAATCTATACATTCTTTTCCTACATTGCTCCTATTAAGTTCTTTTTCTATATTCCTAAATACTATTAAATCTTTTTGTCCGTTATTGTATTGTGAAAATAAATTAGTCAATCTTGATTGACTTACTATCGCATTTCGATATTTGCTCTTTAACTCACTGTACTTCTCACTATCATTATAACGTATATCAATCCATTTGTCAAAACTTCTCGGTACTTCTTTCGTGCCTAATACTTTGACGTATTTCGCGTGTTGCAGTTTGTCTGATGTCTTGTTACTGTCTTTACGTTTTGATAGCTTTAAAGCCGTTTTCTGCTCGTCTGACAGGCTGTTGTACCATTCTTGATATGTGACTGAACCGTCTACAATATCATTTTTACCCGTCAGCGGGTCCCTTGCTCGACGATTTTTTAAATCTACCGCAATAGTTGTTGTACAACGACATAGCGGGTGCAATACAGGATAGTTATATCCCTCTCGTGCCTCCGACAGTGGCAACACCATATTGTCCCACTGTTGACACCGTTCACACGTTCTATAGTCCAATGTTGCTAAATATCTGTATTGCTCTGCCCCTATGTCCTCATATGCCTTTAAATCAGCCATTGCGTGGATATGTGATGCCTCTGTATGTACTAACCTTGTTGCGTTATACTTTTCGACTTGAAACGTTGTAGCCAGCTTATCCGCCGTCTTGCTCCACGCCTCTCCCGACATAAATGATTTTACAACCAAATTTTGTGCCGTTGTTGCCAGTCTGTCAGTATTATCCCATATACGTTGTGAAAACTGTTTACCGTGCCATTTTGTACTTACCGCCGCATTTATCGCATTTTCATTCAATATAGCAAAATTAATACCAACATCAAACTGCTTTGCGGCATCATCTATAACCCCGTAATAGCTTTCTTTGTACACCGCTTGCAGTCGCTCTGACAGTTTCTCTATTTCCTTTACGGCTACTTTTTTTATTCGGGCATATATAACAGCTTTGACCGCCTCATAACGTTCTTTACGTGCGGCATAGGCTCTGACAGATAGTCCGTCACGTCTAATATATGCTAAAATATCTTGTCGCGCCTGTTCGTCGGGTGCGTATTCCAACGATTTTATCAGTGTTTTTAAATTATCTTCCTGTTGTGCCTGCGTCAAGAAATATTCTGCGGTTTCGTTGTCAATGCCGAAACGCTTTTGAAAATTGATTTTGATTTTCTGCATTTCCGTATCTATATCCGACAGTGCCTCGTCGTATAGTTTTAGGATTTCTTCACCTGTGTAGTTCGTTCCTGTCTGTACGGCTATTTCTCTGCGCAGTGCGGCGTCGTTCCAGTATTCCTCACTTTTCATACGCTACCCCGCTATTTTTCCTTTGATGATTTCTACAATGTTTTGTTCGTTCGATTTCAGTGCCGGAACTAAATACGGTTGTGCCGCCATTTTGTATGTGCCAAATTCAACGTACATAGCGTATTCTTTGTTCGTTCCGACTGTGCCGGTTGTTCCCGACACTTCCGACGTTATGGATTTCTGTAATTCCCCCGTATCAACAGGACACAAACCTCTTGCGTCTGCCTCAACAACTTTACAACTTTCTGCGATACCCTCTGCCAGTTTTTCGGTTAGATTATTGATTTTATCATCAATCATTGCCTGCACATTTTCCAATCCCTCAACGCTAAACTGCATTACCAACCGCCCCCCGACATCATATCGCTATTGTTGTTCAGTTGCTGTTGAAATTCGTTTGCTGTTTCCTGCCGTGCCGATTCCGCCTCTTCCTGTGGGTCAGTTACAAAATCCAACTGTGCTATCAGTGTTTCGGTGCTAACCATACCTTTTAGGTTTGTAATCATTTGTGACATTTCGTAATTGTTTACAGGCAAATTGTGTGTGAACACAAAATCAATCCTGTGTACAGGAACTATCGGCGTATTGTTTTTTAGGTTTAAAAAATGATTATACAGTTTAAAACGTTCTTTCAGTCCCTTTGTAATGTAACCCTCTTTGTCTTTTGTTTTCTGCTCGAACGCCAAAATCTTGTACTTAATCGCCACACCGCTTTGGTTGTTGCCGAACTTTTCATCTGACAAATCCGGTACCATTGATGTAGTGAATATATCTTCTTTTAGGTCGTCACGCAGTACCTTTGTGTCCGCCTCTGACAGTGATTTTGACAAATACTTTGCGTCGCCGTACTCGTCGTTATCGGTTTGTAAAATCTTTTCGCGTTTTAATGCTCGTGCTTGCTCGCTGTCTATTTCGATTCCTTTCAATAACAGCATAGCGTCAACGAACTGTTCTTTGTCGTTTACACGGTCCGACATCAATTTGTTATATCCGTCTATCAGCTGTATTTGTTGCTCAAAATCGCCCTGTTTTTCCTCGTTATTGACGTATTCTATCATAGGCACGCCACCAAAGAAATGTATTGCTTGATATGTCAATTCAAGCGTGTTCCAATTATCCTGTTTTGACTGATATGTACATATTTCGCTATCCGTGTATATATTGCAGACAATACCCGTTACAACGTGATTGACGTCGTATGTTTTATAATAATAAACACCGAACAACGGAAAATGTGTACAATCGTCGTTATATACGACAAATGCCTGTCGCGGGTCTATTTTGACACTGCGTGGCTGTGAATTTCCGTCCGAATATACTAACTCGTACCCTCTGCCGTATATGCTGACATTCTTCACGATTTCTTTGTCAATCGACTGTATATCCTGTTCCAAATAGACATTTATAATGTCGTCAATATTGTACCCGTCAGACGGTGTATAACTAACAGGATTACCGATTAAATATGCGGTGCTGATGTCTGTAATGTATTTTGCGTGGTTCACCATTATTTTATTATTCGCCAATCCGTCCGCCTCTCGTTCTCGGTGACAAATTGCGTGATTTCCCCTGTAATAGTTCATCAATTTTGAATATCTGCCGTTACGACGTTCGTGTTTTTCGATTAATTCGGCTATCAGTTTGACCGTTATACCATCTTTGATTAATTCTTCGTCTAATCGCATTAATATAATTCCTTTCTACTGCGTATCTTCGCGGTTTTGTTCTTCGTATCGTTTTCCAACGCATAACGCACGGCGTCTATGGTATGGTTGTTTTTGTCCGGAAATTCGTCTTTAAATCCGTCGTTTCCGTCCGGTTCCAATTCATAGTTTAAAAATTCCTCTGCCGTTTTCGGACAACGGATATTATCAATAATGATTTTGTCTAACGACTGCAAAAATTTGATACCGTAGTTTACGCTATCCGGCCCTTTTTTTGCGCCTGTTATGCGCAGTCCGTACCGTTTCATTTCCGCAATACTCTTCGGTTCTGCGCTATCAGCTATTATTTGATTTTGCGTGTTCTTCTTCGTTTTTATCCTTTCCGCCGCAGATTGATTTGACATACCTACTTTGTAAATTTCGTCAAATATGTACAGCGTTTTTCGTTTTTTGTCATAGTGACATTTTACATACACAAACGGATCCGCCGCATATCCGAAGTCGATACCCTCACGGATTTGGTCGAATGTGCTGATATGTTCATCAGACAGGCTGACTATATCCACATTTGCAAATACTTCACCGCCTGTTCCGGTAACTTCGCCTAAATATTCGTGATTGTATGCGTCAAGATTACGTTCCTTTAGGCTTTCCGCCTCCTCGATAAATTGTTCACCTAACCAATCCGGCGGAACGTCCAAATAACTGCTATGATGTTTATAGTTGTGTTTTTTATCTATTTCCAATATGTATTTATTAACCCAGTTACGTTGGGATTTGGGCGGATTGTATGAATAAAATACGACAAAATCAGAACCGCCACGCATTAACGATTGATTTATATTTCTGATTTCCTCAATACCGTTAAATTCCGCTGTTTCTTCGTACCATATGTACTTTAAATACCCTCTTGATACTTTGGTCGATTTCAATTTCTGTGGCTTGTCCGCACCACGAAACAATATTTTTTGTCCCGTTGGTTTATATACCAATTCCAACGGACTTAATTTCTGTTTCCACAAATGCGACACACCCAACTGCTCTATCGCCCACACCAACTGTTCATATACACTGTCTTTCAGATATACACCAACTTTTCGGATTGCTACGGCATTTGCGTTTTTATCCTGCATTATACCGTTTATAATTTCGATACTTACAAAACTTGATTTTGTCGAACCTCTGCCGCCTTTCAGCCAATAGTGTGTGTACTGTTTGTCGTGTAGTTTTTTATGCACCGGATAAAATGACGGTGCTATTTTTTCGGACATTCTAACTGCCATCTTCTTCGCCCCCTATATCATCAATAATAACGACAGGTCCGTCACTTTCAATCTGTGTCTTGTCGGTAAACAATGCGTAGTATTTACCCAACATTTCCGCCGCACGTAGCCTATCTTTGGCAGGTGGTTTTCCCTCTGTTAGTTTTTGAAAACCGTCACCGACAAATATCGGGATATTGTCAACGTTTTCGCCACGCAGTACCGCCGTGAGAAATTCTATAACTTCGTTTGCCTGTGCTGTGTTTTGCTCGTGCAGTTCTTTCAGACGTTCATCAATAGCCTGTTTGATTTCATCTTTTTTCATCAGCCGACTTGCCGCCTGCGGTGCTGTTTTTTCACTGTAACCTGCCGCAATAGCCGCCGCGGTCTGATTTCTCTTGACGTCATTTACATATGCGTCAACGAACATTTTTTCTTTTTTCGTCATAGTTTCTCACCTCGCTTTGTTAATATATTTTTCGCTGTTTTTTAATTCCTACCATTAACGCGCGCGTGTGCGTACGCAAACACCTTAACAAAACTTAACAAAAAATTAAATAAATCTGTTTTTTGTCAACGCACGTTCTAACGCTCTGCGCTTGTGCCGGCACTCACACCATTTACGATTATTAAATCGCCATTTGCATATGAATAGCCATTTTGAAAATTTGTATGTCAATCCGTATTTTTTTGATTGTTTGCGGCTTTTTTTATTTGTTTTCGTATTTTTTTCGTAATATATTTTCATTGTTGGTCCTTTCTGCACTAAAAAAGCGGTGGAACTTTCCGCCGCTTTGTTTGTTACCATTCCCCACGTTGTATAAGACTGTTTATAGTTTTTATCGCATTTAAGTCGGGTGGAATATGTTTCTTTATGACCTTGACTTTGCCTGTGTCTTTTTTATTTTTGTCAATGATTATTTCTTTTTCCTCTACTTCATACCCTGTTGCACGTTTCAACAAGGCATTTTTTATTTGCTCATTTACATCATTATACACTTGAAAACCCTCTTTTTTTGTAATATAATAATGCAGATAGTTAATGTTCGCGAATATATAAACTATCTGCATCAGAGGTATGGCTCTGATGTATGGCGTGAGGTGTTCCCGCACCTCACGTCTTTTTTTATTTATTAAACCATTGCAGATGAATTTGTTCTGCAATTCGTTTCATCATCAACGGTGGAACAGACATTCCGCATACATACTGTACCGACTGTCCCATAAAATTATAATCTTCGGGAAACGTCTGCATATGTATCATATCCATATCGGATATATAACACGGTTTTTCATAGTAGACATACGCACCGCCCGACACCAATGTACTTGCCACGCGTTGTGCGTGACATATCTGTGTACCGAAATTACTGTCTTTGCCCGTCAGCCGTTCGTTTATGTTTCCGATACTTCGGTCATTCGGTCGTCGGTGTTGCCAACGTTTATACAGTAATGTTGATGTATTTATCGGTCTGCCGTTACCGTCACTGATTTCGCCGAACAGTATCGGTTTGTCATTGAAATTCAATGTCAGTTTTCCAAACTGCAAATCTTTCCGCCGTGATATGAAAAACACACGCTCACGGCGTTGCGGTACTCCCATAAATGCAGCATTTAATAAAAATATCTGCGTATCATAACCGATTGTCGATAATCGTTTTATGATTTCGTTTACATATCCCTTTGCATTTCCCTGTACTATTCCCTTGACGTTTTCGGCAACAATCACTTTCGGTTGCAACCTTTCGGCCACGTCTATAAATTCAAAAAACAGGTCGTCCAATGTTTGTGCCGACTGACCCTCTCGGAACACTTTTGTTTTGCCCCACGCCTTTTCTCTGTCGCCTGCGATAGAGAATGTACTGCAAGGCGGTGAACCGTCCAATATATCCAACTGATACAGTTCATCAGGAATATTTGCATATTTTTTGAATTGTCGTATATCCATACGATAGTTGTATTTTGGGTGATGATTTGCAACATACATTTTATTTATTTTTTCGTCAATTTCGCAGTTGCCTAACACCGTATATCCGGCTAATTTATATCCCATTGTTGACCCACCGCCGCAGGAAAAACAACTGAACACATTCAATCCATTTTTCTGTACACGGTTTATATCACGTAGTTTCCATTTCCACATATTCATCACCTGTTAAATTTAAACCCGCAACGTGGACAGGTGCACTCAAAGTTATCGTCGTTATATTCATCTGCCGACAGTTCTTTGGATGTGTTGTCCAATACCTCTTTAAATTCTTCGCTGATTTTTTCAAAACCGTATTCCGATAAATCCATATCTAACGCATACAGTTCTTCTTTCAATTTTTCATAGTCCCAGTCTGAAAATTCAGTTGTTTTATTATCAACCAAACGGAACGCGTTGATTTGCTGTTCTGTTAAATCGTCTGCGACTATACACGGTATTTCCGTTATACCCAACTTTTCCGCCGCAAGCAAACGTGTGTGTCCTGCGACGATTACATTGTTTTTATCTATGATGATTGGCACTCTGTATCCAAATTCTTTGATACTGTTCGCCACTTTATCCACGCTGTCAACGTTAATGCGTGGATTGTTTTCATATGGTTTTATATCCGAAATATTTTTATTTACAATTTTCAATGTTCCGTCCGCCTTTCGTAATTGATTGGGATTTTCTCGCAATCAAAAACCGCCGTTTACACGCTACGGCGGTTCCCGATTGATAGAAGAAAAAAAGGAGAAAACCCTATTGTGAATTTTTCACATTACTATAATAACACGAAATATACTCCGTTTTACTCCGCGTTTTTATTTTTTTGCAAATTTTTTAACGCTGATTTATGAATTTCGTATATTTTAGTTTTTTCAAAGTTCATTTTTATACAGATTTTATTTTCCTTCAGTCCTAATATGTATTTATATCGCAGTACCGCCTGTTCCTGTGGGTCCGACAGCTCCGCAATCGCAGTTTCGATTGTTTTCAACTTTTCCGCCGCCGTTGAATATTCTGTTTTATATTGTTCCTGTAAATCAATCAATTTGCAAATCAATTCAGATTTATCGGTTGACTTTCCGCCGCGTGGCATATCATTGACTATTGCCGTCACTTTATTGATTTGCGACTGCAATTTCTGTATTTGATATTCAATACTCTCTGCATTTCGCATTATTTTTCTGTATTCCTGTAATTCTTTTTGCGTCAATGATATGCCCCCTGTTCCGTAATCGATTGCGATTTTTAGTTTTTGTTTAACAGCCTGTGTTGTCCGTTTTTACTGACTATATACAAATATTCCGGTGTTTCTTTTTCAATTTTCCAATTTTCCGATTTTAAACCGTGTTCGGCAAGAAATAGTTTCTGCCGGCGGTTTGGATTGATTAATCTTTTCATTGATTTCCTCCGTTTTTTCTTCTGTCATTTTGTTTCATTCTTTGTATTGACCGTTTCCACGAATTCCGTATTATGTTATATTCTCTGTTTGATGTATCAATCGCAACAATAGAATTTCTTAACTTTGTTTTGTTCATACTGACATCTAAAATATCACGACTTCCGGCAAACGTCAGTACATAAACCTGTTTTTTGTACCGACGTGCATAATCGATAATACATTCATTGAACAGTGCTTGAAATGTCATTTGTGACGTTATGCGTTTCAAATCACCCGCCTTTAATTTTCGTATGTATGGTTTCATAAATTTTGATTTATATTTTCTCATTTGCTTATTTCTCCCTCGTTTTTTATATCATTTCATTTCCGTACTGTTTTAGCGAACCGTATACCGTTGCTACTGCTATATTTAATTCTTTGCTTATTTCTTTAATCGTGAACCCTTGGTTTTGTAAAAACACAATTCGATTATGGTATATATACCGTTTATTGTTACTTCGTGACTGTGGTTGCGGTTGTTCACCGTTGCAGATGTACACCCATTCGGGACGTACACCTTTTTTCAGTGCCTCGGTGACATTATGCCACGCCTCGTTGATACAGGAAACAGAACACATTTGTATTTTAAATGGTTTACCACTGTTTTCGTCGATTTTTTCGTTCATCATTTTTCCACATACTGAACAATATGTCTTTCGCATTTTTGGGCCTCCTCTTTTATCAATCTTTTTTTATTTCTTTTTTCCTCTCTTTCAATATATTGTGATTTCTTTACCGTATATTGTGATTTCTTTTTCCTTGTCGTCGACTTCTATACTGTCTTTGGTTACATATGAATAACCTTCATCCGCCAACACTGTATAACTGCCCTTGCCAACTTCAATTAATTCGTTCGCAAATTCTTGTAATTCCTGCACCGTCATATTTCTTCCACCTTTCCTTTTAATGTTTCTTTTACCGCCGCAAACAATTTGTCGTATTTCTCCGACCCCTCAACCGCCGCAAGTGCGGTTTTAACCGCTATAATACTGTTTTGTGCCTGTTCAAAACACATTTGCAGTTTAACCATTTTTTCATTACTGCCTAACAGTGATTCTTTCTGCAGTTTTTCAATGGTCTTTTTTAACTCCTCGTTTTCTTTTTCTGCCGCGTCAACCTTTTCCTTTTCGCTCGAAACATCATCTTGTAGCTTTTTGTACTGTTGTTCCGCATTTTTCGCCTTTTGTTTCGATTTTTTGGCTGCTTGCTCCGCTTTTTCCGCCGCCTGTGGATTGTTTCTGATGATGTCTTTCAACTGTTCACCAACATAATACGGTGCAGTATTTTCCTTTCCTGCCTGTTGCCCCTCTATCTGTTTTATGACCGTGTTTATCATTGTTTTTCCTCTCTTTCTTCTCAATCGATTGGGATTTAGTCGGTTATTTCAATTTGACCGCCATTATCCATAAAATTTGTTTCATAGTTGCGTTTGAATCCGTCACGAATTATTCCCGCAAATTCGGTTAGTTGTTGCATATTCAGTGATGTGGCTGTGATTATTCCTACGCATATGCCACGCGATACAACAAATATATAATCTAATGCACCGCGTGAATAATATTCAACTGCAAATTCATCACGGAATACAGTTATATATTTTGTGTTCAATACCATAATTCTGCCGTCGGTTCGTGTGAATAATTTGTATGTATCCCCACCTGTGCCGATAGTAAACGGCAACGCTGACAATTGGTCTAATTCATCAACGTTTATATCCTCACAGTCTACATCTTCATACGCCGTATAGTTTTCACGTCTACCCTCATCAACACCCATTGCCGTATAATAATCGTCAATGCTCCACTTCGGACTAATTCCTTGTACTAATGCAGTGACTTCGCCGGCAGACAAATATTTTTTGTCGCCGTACTGCACCAATGATAAATATTTATTCTTTTTGCAAAATTGTAAAATGTACTTTAGTTTCATTTTTCCGCCTCCTATCGCTAAAATGTTACGGCTATATTTAAAACCGCCGCCGCAATCCAATACACTACTTTTCGCCCATCCCCCGTAATCGTGTACGGGATTGCTGACATCAGTTGTATAACTATTAATGTCAGCGGTAATATTTTTTCTTTTGTCATAATTTTATACCCCCTCTATATCAACCTTTGTGCCGTCCTCGTATTCCAAAAATCGGACGGACCCGTCATATATAACCTCAAATTCGTCTATATCTTCGTGCAACAAGAACTTTTTGCCATAATATTTTTTCATATTGTCCCACGCCTCAAATGGAACGGTATAGAATTTTTCTTGGATATTGACCGCCACAAACACAACGGCACCCATTTTCTTTTGCTCACGCAGCCACTCCATTTGTGTATCTGTAACCGCATTTCTTTGAATGCGGCTTTTTTGAGTACTTTTTGCCTCAAATGCGATAGCTCTACCGCCTTTTAGCACTCCCTTGAAATCCGGCTCGGCTCTTCCTGTGAACCGCCCCATAAATTTGTTGCCGTTTGTTTTCTTGGTAACTATATATGGCTCATTCACCTTGTTGATGATTGCAATACCTTTTTGACGGTAGTAATTACAACCACGCATCAACAGACTTTCAAATGCTCTGCCTCTTGCAGAACTCTTTTTATTTCTCAATACTTGTTCGCCGTCTGCATTTCTGTTTTCATCAATCAATGCTCTGTATTCTTCCGCTGTCATTTTTTCCACTGCTTTGTCCTCGCTTTCTCTGTTCAATCTTGTTTAACATTGTACATTTTTCTAATGTTTTTATATCTTCCGCCGTTGCTCCGGGTGCGTTACCGCATATCCGAATTATGCACGGTGTATCTTCGTATTTACAGCCGTTACAACCGTCATTCATTTTTCAACACCGCCTAACCATTACATACTCTTGATACGGGTATCCGCTGAAATCGTGGAACCCGTCAAACCTATGTATTATTTCATAGTGTTTTTTCGCTCTCGGTGTGCTTGTCCACCTTTCAGCTTTCACAATTCTGTATTTTATTTTTGGTTTTTTCATATTCCGACTGCTTGTGAAATCTTTTTCGGATTTTTCACTGTCGCCCTTGACAAAATACATTGCCAAATCATACATTGAATCAGTGTATATATTTTCTATATGCACCTTTCCGTATTCCCACAGGTTTATTATTATGCCTATATCGAATACGTTTTTTATTATTAAATGGTGGTGCAAGCCGCCCTTAATACCCCTTTCGGTCATTGCCGTGTAGGTCAGCGGTATATTTTTTTTCTTCAACCTATCTCGTAACCGCCTAATAAATCGGCTACGGTGTTTTTTTGCCACTAACATACTATCGGGACGTTCACACCGTCTGTATGTCAATGTTATCCACCAATCTGTTTTTTTGAAATTTGTACATATAGCCCATACAATTCTTTTTTTCTTTAATAATTCATTTCTGCGTCTTTGGACTTCTGTACATTCATTCCAATTCGGACCTCTTGGAATATTCTTTTTTCCGTATCTCGCTGAAAAACCTTTTTCTTTAAAAATGTGTTCTCCTGCGACGATTGTTTTCTCTATGTATGCCATATATCTTTTCTCTTTTTTTTCGTTCTAAATTTAATTACTTAAACAAGTTATAAAACCTTGAAAAATCAAGGTTTTTTAAACTTTTTTGCTTGATTATTTTTTGACTATATGGTATAATAGATATGTGGGTATCTTTATACCATATAGTATTTATTGAAAAAATGGCGGTTCAGCATAACCGCTATTTTTTTTGTGCCAATTCATCAAATGTCATCTGCACTGTCTTGGGCGGTGGTGTTCGTGTTACAGGTTGTTTTGCCTGTCTGCACTTGCGGCAGATAAAGCCGCCTGTCGGGGTTACCGCCCCCACTATTTTGACAGGGTCAACGTCTGTCAAATACCACTGCCCGCAGACAGTACATTGACTGTTATATGTTTTTCTTCTCATATCGCCGACACTTTCTTCTTAAATAACGGCAACACTTTCTTGCTCTCTGCTCCGCTGTTGGGTTGATTTATCAGTGCAAGCACTTGGTCTGTTTCTCTAATAAATCTTTGTCGTGGACTTTCAATGTCCTTTCTATTTTTTTTATTACTGAGCAAATCGTCAAGCATTTGCAACGCCATATGCTGACCATGTTCATTCAGTTGTTCTATTCGTTCTATGTATTTATCGTACATTATTTATCCTCCTATATTTTCTGCGTAGTTATAATGTAGTCAGCCGGATTTATATTATTTTTTATTAAAAAACTCAATACTGCATCTGTTTCCGACCGCCCTCTTACTTCTTCTTCGCATATGTATGTTTTTACTGGTAGTGGCTTTCTATATATTGCCTCTATCTTATACTTTTCTTTTTTTAATTGCTCTAATAATCGCTCTGTTACTGTCATTTCGCACCTACTTTCTTAATGCCATTGCTATAATGAACACTCCAAACATCATACCCATTAAATAAAATATACCTATATATGGGTCACTGTTTTTCATTTTTTATCGTTCCTTTCTTCAACTCGCAGGCACATAGGAACCGCCCTATCAGATTTCATTAAAATTTCAAAATGTATTAAGGGGGGTACTATTCGGGCGGTTCGTATCTGCCTGCGAACCTATTTTAACTATGCTGTTTTGTCAAACAGATAATCATATTTCGGATTTATCTGTAATTCGTGTGCAAAATCCGAAATATTTTTACCTGTTATAATCTTGCACATTTCGTCATTTGTCGGACTATGTGCATTAATATCTATTTCTATTCGGGTTTCCATTGTTTTCTCTCCTCTCCGCCTCACTATGTTCTCATTTGTATTTTTTGTCATTTTGTGCTATAATCACCACAGAAAGCGAGGTGATCATATTATGAGCGTTCCTGTCGAAGAACTAACTAAAAACGATTACAAAGTATTAGAATATATTAATCGTTTTACATCAGTCCACAAAAACGATATTGAAAAGCATTTAAATAACAGCATTACGTCCTTAGATTATGTCTTATCCAAATTGTCTAAAGTCGATTATAAATTAAATGGAGATGTCCCCTTTCCTATCGCAAATTCTAATTATATAGAAGAAGAATTTGACCGACCAACTAATGATTATGAAACCCCTCGCAAAAGTCTTAATATGTTTCATATTACTGATATTGGGAGAGATGTCTTACAGAATTATCACATAAAACAACGAGTTGCAAAAAAGGAACTTTGGTTAAAAAATGCTTTAATACCTGTTATCGTGTCATTTGTAACAACAAACATAACAATGTACTTAATACCGAAGTTGCCGCTGATACTAAAATGGTTGTGCGATATTCTTTCCAAAATTTTTTCATCTTAGCTATCCTTTCTACTGCGCTGAACTTTAGCTTGCTCTTGCAACCATTCGCAAAAATTCTTTGCCGGATATGGTGCAAGATTAATCTTTCCGACAGTCATTTGCTGATTTGTTTCAATATCGGCAAATGGCTGTTTATTTTCTTCGCCCATTCTCCTACTTCCTTTCCGACACTAACTGACTAAAATTGATTTTGAAAGTCAGCGCACATTTTAAATACCTGTGGTGCATACTGTAGGTATTTTTCTTTGTCATCTTTTTCAATAGAATCATCATATCTCTTTAGTAGTTTGTATGACGTACGCAAAATATCTCGTGCGATGTCTTCTGTTGTTAAAACTTCTTCCATTCTCCTACTTCCTTTCCGCCTCGTTAGGCTGTTTTCTGATTGTCTGTTGCGAATTTTGTCAATTAATGTTATAATCAACTCGTAGAAAGGGGGTGATTATAATGATTTTAGATTCACAATCAGAGGCAATCTTAAAATACATAATAGACCTTGACAAATTACAACCTAGCACTTGGTTTGAATCAGAAACTATATGTGCTGCTTTCTCTACTATAAATCCAGACATTTTTATTGACATTATTAAAAATCTTTATACTAACAGCTATATTGATGCTTTACTCTCTGATACTGGTATAAGCGACATTCAGTTATTACACAAAGGTCGAGTTTATTTTGAAACAAAGGCTATGGAACTTGCAAAACAACAGCCACAAAATGTAACAATTAATAACTCTTCTAATTTTAATGTTGGTAATGGCAATAACATTAATGTCACAACAGGCATTACTGCCGATTATGCGATTAAACTTATAGAGCAAAGCACTATGAACGACAAAGAGGCTATGAAAGAAATTATTACTCTGCTAAATGATGCTATTGTTAATAATAAACCACTCAAAGCAAGTAAATTCAGCAAAGTTCTTTCTCACATATCTTCTTTAGCTCCTCTTATTCAAATGATTGGTGGTATAGTTGTTTCTGCAATGCAAGGACACGATTAATTTTCCATACCGATTATCGACTTTATAATGCTTTCTGAATCGTCTTGAAAAAGATTTTTCAATGCATTGTCGTACATATCTCTTATGTTTTTACAAACTGTCTCTAACTCGTCAAACTCATTGATTTGTCTGTTACTGTCGAGTATAAGAGACAGTTTTATTTTGTCACCATTTTTTAGTTGACGTTCGATTGTTGCTGTTCGCATTTTTCCTCATTCCTTTCCGCCGCTTAAGCTGTTTTCTTGAAATAGTCCGGATTAATATTTAACGCAGAACATATTTCAAGAAATTCATCAGCCATTATTTTTCTTTTTCCTTGCAAGATTTTTGAAATTATATCTGCCGAAATTCCTGTTGCCTGTGATATGTATATCTGCTTTATTCCTTTTGCCGTCACATACTGATTTAATTTTTCATTAATATACATTTTTGTAGATTTCATTTTTACCACCTCTTTTCTTTGTCTACATTTTGTAGATTGTAATTGTATTATAATCTACTTTTTGTAGGTTGTCAAGTGTTTTTTTTATATTTCTATCTACTTTTTGTAGATTTTTGTATTGACTTTAAATATTTATAGTGGTATAATTGCAACAAGAACTGAAAGAGGGTGATTAAAATTTCAAGGGAATATATAGCATTGACTTTAAAAAGATTGCGTGAGAAATCCGGTTTAACAACTTCGCAAGTTGGGGAATTATTGGGTAAAAGTGGTAAGACGGTTAATGCTTGGGAACACAATCACGGTCAGCCTGATGCTGAAATGCTTATGAAATTATGTGATATATATAATGTTAAAGATATTCTTGCAGAATTTCGTGAAAATAAACGTGAAGATATTACGAATCTATCAGATGAAGAAATATATTTGATAAAGTCATACAGGAATTTATCTGAACAAGGTCAAGAATATATATTACAAACCATAGATATTGTCAAAGACAAATATAAAAAAGATTTATATTCTTCCGATTCACAAAAAATAGGTTGAAAATAAAAAAAATCCCCGACCGCTACTAACAGTCGGGGAAATAGTGTAGTGTTATGGTACACCAATTAAAAACATATATATTGTACCATAACACCGATTAAAAATCAAGTTAAGAGGTGTTATTTTTATGAACAAAAAAATTAATGCAGTCGGATATGCACGATATAGTACAGAATTTCAAACAGATAACAGTATAGCCTATCAAACAACGGCCATACAAGAATACTGTGAAAAACACGATATAAATTTGCTGAAAGTGTATTCCGATGAGGCTATGACCGGAACAAACACAAACCGACCTGCATTCCAACAAATGCTTGCCGCCGCTGAACAACATCTTTTTGACGCGGTAATCATCTACGATATTTCACGCGGCAGTAGAAACGTCGTTGATTGGTTTTCATTTAGACAAGAAATGGCACGCATAGATATACAGGTTATATCGTGCAATCAACATTTAGGTGACATTTTAGACCCGAATACATATCTAACAGAATTAATAACCGCCGGAATAGGTCAACATATGGTTTTGGACACACGAAAAAAATCTATAGACGGCAAAAATGAACGGGCAAAAAAAGGTATTTTTTGCGGTGGAAACCCGCCATTAGGCTATGACATTAATGACGGTAACTATATCATAAACCCAAAAGAGGCTAAAATCGTCCAAACTATTTTTACTATGTATGCTGACGGACATTCATATAATGAAATTTTAAAAGAATTAGACGGAGCAGTTGGCAAGGCAGGTCGCCCATTAGGAAAAAATTCGTTATATTCTATTTTGAAAAATGAACGATACATAGGTGTTTATACGTGGAATAAACGAAAAATCAAAATTATGGGTAAATGGGCAGGCGGTAGACCTAATCCCGATATTGTCCGCATTGAAAATGCAATCCCACCAATTATAGATGAAACCATTTGGAGAAAGGTTGAAGAAAGAATGAAAGATAATTCAAGACGTGCAACGTCAAAGTCCTGCAGACACAATTATTTGTTGTCCGGTTTAATACAATGTGATAAATGTGGTGCTACATTTGTAGGTCATACGTCAACTAATCAAAAAAAAATCAGTACACCGTACTATATTTGCGGTAACAAATACCGCACGCACACCTGTTGTACAAAAAATATAAATGCTGATAGATTGGAAACATTTGTAGTAATGCAAATAAAACACTATTTAAAAACCGCAGATTTTGAAACATTGGCTGATGAAATTTGCAAGCAGGTTAATTCCGCCGCACCGGACGTGTCAGCAGAGAAAAAGGAATTATCTGAAATCGAAACAAAAATAACCAACGGTATAAATGCCATTTTAGGCGGTGTTAATATTCCCGAACTAAAAGATGAAGTTGATAAGCTACGCATTCGTAAAAGTGAGTTAGAGGACGTCATTACGTACAAAGAAAAAAATAAAACACGCACATTAAACCGTGATAAATTAGTTGAAATGCTAAAAGAATCAGCAGAAAACATTGATTCCACTGATTCTAACACATTGATACGCAATTTTGTAACAAAAATATACGCCCACGCAGACGGAACAGTGACCGTAAACTTGGGCGTACATATTAATGGTTGCGGGGACTGGACTTGAACCAGCGACCTTCGGGTTATGAGCCCGACGAGCTACCAACTGCTCTACCCCGCGATATTTAACTTAGCGCCTCTCTCAGAGTGCTATAATAGTATAGCACACCCTAACTTATTTGTCAAGTGTTTTTTTATAATTTTTACATTTTTATTTTTTAAACCTCAATACTATTGTTTTTATCCGTGATCTAGTATATAATGTAAGTATTATTTCAAAGGAGAGATGATTAATTTGGAGCGTTTTCTTTCAAATTTGCGTGTACGGCTTGAAGAACATATTTCGCCGAATATGATGCGTGTAATACGTCCGTTTATGACGGTGCAATTTGTTATATTTATGCTTTTGGGCATTGTGAACACTGCCGTATCGGTCAGCACAGCCACATTACTTGACATTCTTCACAATGCGTTTCTTGCACCGGACAACCCACTGCGATTAATCGCCGAACACTCACGTTCCAACTTTATATTCGGATATATAATCAGCATAATAACATCATTCTTTTTAAACTGTCACTTTACGTTTCACCAACGACCGACACTTAAAAAGTTTCTCAAATTTCCGATAAGCTATATACCGAATTTCATATTTCAATACCTAATGGTATTCATTTTTACGGCTTTAAACTTAAATTCGACGCTGGCATACATTTGTGCGGCGATACTCGGCACACCGCTTACGTTTGCGGCAATGAAACTAATGGTATTCAGCCGAAGAAAATCAACTACTTGAGGTGATATAAATGCTTTCACACATATATTCCTGCGGACTTTCGGGTATAGACGGATTTTCCGTATGCGTAGAAACGGATATTTCAAACGGTTTACCCGCATTTGATATAGTAGGCTTACCCGACGCCGCCGTTAAAGAGGCAAAAGAACGCATACGTTCTGCCATAAAAAACACAGGCTTTCGTTTTCCCGCAAAGCACATTGTCATAAATCTTGCCCCCGCCTCCAAGCGTAAAGAGGGTTCGGGATACGATTTACCTATGGCACTTTCTATTATATGCGCCACGGAGCAGATTTATGCACCGGACTTAAGCAAATGTACGTTTTTCGGCGAACTTTCGCTTGACGGTACCGTACAACCGATAAACGGCATACTTCCTATGGTTATTTCGGCGTACAAAAGCGGTTTTACCGATATGTTTGTACCAACCGAAAATGCGGACGAGGCAGCAGTCATTGAAGGTGTAAACATATATCCCGTATCATCTTTGAAAGCATTATGCGACCATTTTTGCGACATACAGAAAATTAATGTACATAAAATTGACCTTACCAATTATTTTGCGTCAAGTGCTTCAAATGTACTTGATTTTTGTGATGTAAAAGGTCAGGAGAACGTCAAGCGTGCGCTTGAAATTGCCGCCGCCGGCAATCACAACGTACTTCTTATAGGCAGTCCCGGAACAGGTAAAACAATGCTTGCACAACGTATGCCGAGCATACTTCCCGACCTTTCGTTTGACGAAGCTTTGGAAGTCACAAAAATACATTCAATCGCCGGACTTTTACCGAAAGACCAACCGCTTATTTTAAACAGACCTTTCAGAAGTCCACACCACACGATTTCATCTGCAGGTTTGTCAGGCGGAGGTTCAACTCCAAAACCGGGTGAGCTTTCCCTCGCACACAACGGCATACTTTTCCTTGATGAATTACCTGAATTCAGACGTGATTCGCTTGAAGTTTTGCGTCAGCCGTTAGAGGACGGAAACGTCACAATTTCAAGAGTAAACGCAACTCTCACCTACCCTTGCAACATTATGCTTATAGCAAGTATGAACCCTTGCAAATGCGGTTATTTCGGTGACAGTCGCAGACAATGTACCTGTACTCCGACACAGGTTAATCGTTATCGCAGTCGAATATCGGGTCCGTTGCTTGACAGAATTGACATTCAAGTTGAAGTATCGAATGTTGATTATGAAGATTTAAGCTCGACCGAAAACAGTGAAACAAGTGCCGAAATAAAAAAACGTGTAAACAAAACACGCAAACTGCAACTTGAAAGATACAAAGATTACAATATCTACTCAAATTCACAGCTTGACGCAGGTATGCTTAAAAAATTCTGTCCGCTCGGCGAAGAAGAAAATGCAATTTTACGTGCCGCATTCGACAATCTCGGTTTGAGTGCCAGAGCGCACAGCCGTATTTTGAAAGTCGCTCGTACCATTGCCGACCTTGAAGGCTCAGAAAACATAAAAAGTGAACACATAGCTGAGGCAATACAATACAGAAGTCTTGACCGCAAATATTTTGAATAGCCACAACTCAGTAAATGATTAATCGTTCACTGTGCCGGAATGTCAGCAAATTGTCCGAAACGTGCATAATATTATTTTTATTATAATTTACAGCTATAAAAAAATGACAGGTAAGCCTATCTTTGATATACGGCTTGCCTGTACACTTTTATATATACGCTGACGCAGTAAACCTTAATTGTTTACTGCGTTTTTTATTGTTCTTCAGGATATTTCAGTCCCCATTCATTACGAATATCGGTCATAATTTCCATAACGTCTTTTGTATACTCCCTAAGCATACAACCGCTTCGCTTTGAAATCTCCTCCTCCATATCCTCCATTTCATACTGCAACGCTCTTTCGGTTTCACCCTCACAGATTTCTTTTCGCTCGCCTGTTTCGGTGCAGACAATCGTCGCCTTACACGCTCTCGGATATTCCATAATCTCGATATATCCCTTATCACCGCATATAACACATCTTTTCGGTTGTTTTGTATGAAGCGACAATGAAATAACCGTCATTTGTCCCTCTTTGTTCGTCATAACAATTCCCGACATTTCATCAACACCGCTCGGTGCAAATTTTACCGTTGAAATTACATTGTCGGGCTTTGACTTCAAAAAACATCTTGCAAGCGAAATTGCATAAACACCAATATCAAGCATTGCTCCGCCCGCCAAATTCATATTGAAAAATCTGTTTTTCATATCATAGTCCTTGTAACTTCCGAAATTCGCCTGTATCATACTCACGTCACCGATTTCACCGTCCGCAACAAGTTTCATAAGTTTTTTGTATAGCGGCATATGATAAATCGTCATTGCCTCGGCAAGTACAAGATTTTTCCCGTCAGCCTTTTTTAAAGCCTTTTCCAACTCAACGCTGTTTAATGTTATCGACTTTTCACACAAAATATGCTTTCCGTTTTCAAGTGCCTTCATAATAAAATCAATATGCGTGTTATGAGGTGACGTTATATAAATAACGTCCACATTGTCGTCATAAAACATATCGTTCAAATCTTCATACACCTTTTCAATTCCGTACTTGTTTGCAAAATCAACGGCTTTGCTGTGCGTTCTGTTGCCTACGGCGTAAAGTTTGCGTCCAACGTCTTGCATTGCCTGTGCCATCTGATTTGCCACAACGCCCGTACCAAGCACCGCCCAATTTAATTTATTCATTTCAACCGCCTCCTCCGATATAATTTTATTATACTGATTTCACAGATAAATTTCAATAAAAAAAGAGGTATTTCTTATTTAAAATACCTCAATTAATATTTACTTATCCCCAAACTTCGTCGGCAATTTCCTTTACAAGTTTCAATTTTGCCCATTGTTCTTCTTCTGTAAGCTTATTACCTATTTCGCAAGATGCAAAACCGCACTGCGGACTTAGGCAAAGTCTTTCAAGCGGAACATACTTTGCCGCCTCGTGTATTCTCTTGATAACATCTTCTTCGTTTTCAAGTTTAGGCGACTTAGTTGTGATTAAGCCCAAAACAACTTTTTTATCGCTTGATACCTTTGCAAGAGGTTCAAAACCGCCCGAACGCTCATCATCATATTCAAGAAGAAGTGCGTCAACATTTTCTCTTGCAAAAACATAATCCGCAACAGGGTCATATGCACCGCTTGTGAAATATGTTGAATGATAGTTACCACGGCAAATATGAGAAGTAATCACCATATCAGCCGGCTTATTTTCAAGTGCAAGATTGTTTACCTTTAGAAGCTGTTCCTTAACGGTTTCAATATCAATGCCAAGTGACTGGTATCTCTGTGCTGCCGCATCACCTACAACCGCACCCCAAGTACAGTCGTCAAGCTGAAGATTACGGCAGCCTGCATCGTAAAATTGCTTTATAACGTCACTGTAAGCCGCCGCAATATCTTTAATCAATTCGTCATTGTCAGCATAAAACTTTCTTGTACCCTCAATATTATTCGGCACAATAAATTGTTGGAAAGTTTGAGCCGGTGCAGGAATAGTGTATTTGGCAACTGTATTCTCATCCTCAAATTGCTTTAAAAATTTAAAGTATTCAACAAACGGATGTGCCTTTGCCTTGATTTTACCAACCAAATATGTATCGTCAAGTTTTGCAAGTTCCGCATCAAACTTAACTCCGTTTCCCGTGTCCTCATGCTCAACGCCCTCAAATCCCCACATAAAATCAAGGTGCCAGAAAGTTCTTCTGAACTCGCCGTCTGTGATTGCGTGGAAACCAAGTTCTTTTTGCTTTGCTACTAATTTAGTTATTTCTTCATTTACAATTTTATCGTATTCGTCTTTTTGTATCTCTCCGTTTTTTAACTTTTCCTTTGAATCTTTTAATATCTGCGGTCTTAAAAAACTTCCTACAAAATCGTATCTAAACGGTGTCTTTAATGTACTCATAATAAACTGTCCTTTCTTTCTTTGATGAATACAGTTTATCATATAAGTACCGTTTTGAAAAATACTTATAAACCGCATTTATTCATAGTTTCAACCTATGGACAAATATATTTTTAAAAATATATCAATGTGGCATTGCCGCATAGCTTTTATCAATCGTGATTACACAGTAATATGTAGGATATTTTTCCTTTACCATATCATTTATCGCTTTCTTGACTTCCTTGTCGGTCATATCCATATTATGCGGAACAACGCAGTCAAATATAACGTTTGTGTGCGTAATACCATACACTATACGCAAGTCATGAATTGTCAGACGTTCATCAATCTCTTTTACCTTTTCACCAATCCAAATTCTAAGGTCGTTCACTGTATTGTCCTTTGTCGAAATCGGGTCAAAATGCACAATCATATGAAGTCCTTCATCATTCATAAAATCACGTTCAATATTATCTATGACGTCATGATTTTTCATAGCATCGCCTTCCGCCGCCATTTCAACATGCACACTTGCAAATTGTCTGCCGGGTCCGTAGTCGTGTACCATTAAGTCGTGAGTACCCAAAACACCGGGATAGCTTAAAATCTTTTGACGAATTTCTTCAACCTGTTCGTCCTCCGGCGCTTTTCCGAGCATAGGGTCAAGAGTGTCTTTTACAAGTCCGAAACCGCTGTACAAAATAAATACCGCCACACCAAGACCCATCCAGCCGTCAAGCTCAAAGCCGATAAAATGCGATAATATCGCCGCAACCAACACTGCACCTGTCGTTATAACATCATTACGGCTGTCTGCCGCCGTTGCTATAAGCGTGTTTGAGTTAATCATTTTACCTGTTTTCGTATTAAACAATGCCATCCACGTTTTAAGCAAAATCGAAAACACAAGCACACCGACAGTAACCCAGCTGAATTCAACCGCTGACGGATGAAGCACCTTATCCAAACTGCTTTTAAACAGTTCAACGCCGATTACCATAATAAGTACGGCAACCATAAGTCCCGACAGATATTCATATCGTCCGTGACCGTAAGGGTGTTCTTCATCTGCCGGACGGCTTGCAAGTTTAAAACCAAGCAGACTGATTATGCTTGATGATGCATCGGATAGGTTGTTTACCGCATCGGCAGTGATAGAAACAGACGCCGACAGTGTTCCGACAATTAGTTTGCTTATGAACAGTATCGCATTGCACACTATTCCGACTATGCTTGAAAATTTACCGTATGCCGTACGCACATCGGAATTTTGCGTGTTTTCATAGTCTTTTATAAATCTTTTTATAAGTAGTTTTGTCATCTATGTCACCCAATCTTTATAACATAATTATTCTCTTTCAATACGTCAAGTGCCTTTTGAAAAAATTCGTTCTTTATAAGTATATAATCAGTGTTGTATGTTGATACCGCAAAAATCGGTATTTTTGCATTTGCTAAAATGTCCGCAGCTCTCGCAAGTATTCCCGTGAGTGAAAAATCAAGTATACCCTCGATTCTGAACGCTCTCCAACCGCTGTCACATACAATCGTATTTTTCGGAACAAACTCGCTTGAGCATACAAGCGATAATTCCTCGTCAGTCTTGCCGACAAAGCAAAACTCGTCATTAAAGTTCACTTCCGTAACATCATTTATCTTGCATACCGCAAATTCTTTGTCTATTACCTTTATATCCATTTTTATCCCCTCAATTATTGTTTCTAATCAGTATAGCACATTTTGTTGCCAACTGCAACAAAAAAAAGAGTCAAAGGCTCTTTTTTTATTTTCTGTGTTTTTTTATATGAATAATCTCAATAAAATATTTATACTGTCTGAACAAAATCAATCCGATTACATACACACCGCCCATAATTGCCAATTTAATAACGGCATTTATTGTTATACCGACGATATTTGTTGCGTCAATAGTAGCGTAACGCGTCAAAAAACCCGCAATGCAAACCATAACCGCAATACACACGTCCGGAATAAAACTTTTCAGAAATTTCAAAAAGCTAAATCCAAACGTCATTTTTATAAGCATAAAATATGAAATCATAAAATTAATATTATATGAAATCATTGCATTTCTTGCGACTGTGCTAATATCGCCGAACACTATTCCGAGTACAATACCTATCAGAGTAGTCGATGACGACAAAACGCCCGTTATAAAAAGATTTTTCGTGTTGCCAAGGCTTTGGAATATCGCACCAGAGCTTGAATTTACCACCTGTGCCCAAACCGAAAGACTAAGCATTGCAAGACAAGGAATTGCCGCCGCCCAATGCTCACCGAACATCATACAGATAATCTCATATGACGCAAAATACATATACGCACCGACAAACAATCCGAGCAATGAAAGTATTTTGACAATCTTCATATAATTCTCATATATATACGCCTTATCGTCCTGATACTCCGACAAAATCGGGTGTATAACAGGTGTTATGACGTGCGTCAAATTTTGTTCGGGATAAAGTGCAAGTTTATATGCCTTATCGTAATATCCAAGCTGTGTATCGCCCATAAACTTCGCTACAAGCAAATTATCGGCATTTCTTGCAAAATAATTAAACACGTTAAATGCAAACTGATATGACGAAAACGAAAAAATCTTCTTCACACTGCCGAAATTACATTTAATTCTAAGTTTTATCCTTGTACTGCTGTAATTCCATATAAAATTGACCATAACCTGTATAATAGACTGTGTGGCAAGTGCGTAATATTTCAGTCCGAGTTTTGCCAATACAATCGCTATACCGCTGCTTACAACAGTTGTGGTAATCATACGAAGTCCGATACGCACGAACTTTTTTTCTTTCATTAAAAGTGCGTTCGGCACCATATTCATTGTCGAAAAAAACAAAGACACCGAAAGCAAGCACCCTATCGGTATGTACACGCTGTTGCCGTAAAATTTAGACAACGGCACAGAAAAAATCGCAAAAATTATTGAAAGCCCTACCGCAACATATAAATTAAAAGTGAATATATTCGACACATCATAGTCGCTAAGCTCCTTATTCTGAATAACGGCAGTGCCTATCCCCATATTCGCAAGCACCGAAAAAAACGTGGTAAAAACGGTCATTACACCGATTACCCCGTAATCCTCCGGTAAAAGTATTCGCGCCAAAACAGCACTGAAACCAAGCTGCAATATAACACAGCTGTAATTTGCGGCAGCATTGATAAACGCCGCCTTTTTGATTGATATATTTTTAACATCATTTTTTATCATCCATGTTTCAACTCCCTGTATATAATATATACACTAAAATTCAACTTGTCAAACATATTTTTTCTGACAAAAAAAGACAGATGAAACGGTTTGAATTTCATCTGTCTTTTTATCAGTCCATAGTTACAGTAGGCGGAATTTGTCCGCTGTAAACAGGTACGTCAAACGATAATGTTGCGTCTGTGAATGACGAGAATATCTTTTCAATGCTTACCGCCTGCTTAACCGCCCAGCCAATATCCGTTGCATATTGGTGAGTACCCGGATTTTCAGGGTTCCAAAGCATTTTATAAAGTGTGTTCTGTCTGCCATCCGAACTGTTCACATAGTTTTCGCTTATCCACTTTGCACCGCCCTTAATAGCCGCCTCTACACTCGTCCAGCCTTGATTGTATGCTCTCTGTGAACCGTTTCCGACAGGGTTTGCGTCATATGCACCGATACCGAACAAGTTATAAACGGTTGTGCCGTTGACCTCAACACCTGTTGCAAGCTGTGAAGTACCGTTTCCGGACTCAAGGCAAGCATGTGCAACAAGGTAAACTTCGCTGACGTTATATTCTTTAGCCGCCTCGATGAATGCCGCTCCCATTCCTTTCATTACGCCCTTATCGTCAAGATAATTATTAAGCGTTTCTTCGCTGACATTATTCGGTTTTGAAAGGTCAAGGAACTGATATTTATATGCGTCCGTATAGAAACTGTTCGGATTCATATATTCCGCTGTTTCGGACTCTGTCGCATATGACATTCCGCCGTTTCTCCAAATTTTCGGCGGTGGGTTCAAGCCCATCTGTATTCTTATAATCTGTGGGAATGATATGTCATATGACGTGTATATTACAGTTCCCTCCGTATCCAAATCAGAAACTTCATCATTCAAATTGAATGGGTCTTTTGTGTCCGATTCGGTTACATTTACGGTAAATGTCTGTTTCTTTCCGTTAGTCGTTTCAACCGTTATATTCGCCGTACCAACGCTGACGCCGCGTATTCTGCCCGTTTGACTTACTGTCGCTGTCTTTGTATCGTCACTCGACCATTTAAGCGTTTTGTTTCGTGCGTTTGACGGGGAAACGGTTACTATCGCGTTAACACTGTCGCCGACTTTTATCGTCATTGCGTCAGTATTTTTTACGGATAAAGTCTGTACGTCAACGTATGAATTTACGACATTTACAAAGCACTTCGCCTCAAAGCCTCCGTCCTCCGTTGTTGCCGTTATCTCCGTCATACCGACGCCGACAGGCTTTACTCTGCCGTTTTCGTCCACACGTGCAATCTTTGTATTTTTAGATTTCCACGTTATGTTTTGGTTCGTTGCGTTTTTCGGGAATATTTCTGTCTGTAAAAGTCTGCCCTCACCGCCTGTATAAAGCGTTATTGTGCTTGTCGGCATAAATATACCCGTTACAGGTTGTCTTACCGACAAAGTAGCGGTTGCACTCTTTTTTTGACTGTACAACATTGCCGTCAATGTCGCTTTACCGGGATTTTGTGCCGTTATATTACCGCCGCTGTCAATCTTTGCAATATTGTCATCAGACGATTTCCAAGTAATTTTTTTATCGGGTAAATTTATCGGATAAACCTTTGCTTTTATTTTTGCCTCTGCCGTACCGCCGTTTAGGTCAACAGCACCGTCGTCCCAGCTTAATTTTATCGCAACATTGGTTTTGTCGCTGTGGTCGAACGTGTAATAATTCTGCAAAACCATCGCATATCCGACAGAATCGTCACCCTCTTGAAGATAGTCGGAATTTACGGAATTTTTTATCATAACGCCCAAAAGCACACCGAGTACCGCCACTCCGACAGCAACTGAAATCAATGCCTTCAGCCTGTGTGCCTTTGCATACTCCCAAATTGTCTTTCTGAATTTCGGAAATTTAACGTATGCAAAATTTGAAAACTTTTTGCTCTTGCACAAAAATTTCCAAAACTTCTTAAACACTCCGCCTACCGCATCCCAGACTGTTTTAACACCTTTAAGTATCTTGCTGAGCCACGAAAACGGACTTTTATTATTCGGTTGTATATTTCTTGTTACTTTAGTTTCCATACCGAATTCAATCCTTAATAAAAAATGGTATTATTTCTACAATACCATTTAATTTTATGACTGCACAGTAAAAAAGTCAATACATATGCACCATTGTTAAAAAAATATTTACTTTTTAAACCTATTTACAATATATTGGTTTGCCATATCTTCAAGAGTGTCCTCCAAACCGCCAAGACCTTTGAAGTCGGGATTTTTTCTCTTTATTGCGTTTGTCAGAATGTAATCGCAAAGTGCAGGGTTTTTAGGCAAAAGCGGTCCGTGCAAATATGTTGCGACAACGTTTTTATACACAACACCCTCAACACCGGATTTTTCATCGTTTCCGTAACCGTAAACAACTCTGCCGAGCGGTGTGTGATTACCGATGTAAGTTCTTCCGCCGTGATTTTCAAAACCGACAATTTTTTGATTTAGAAAGTCATTTTCAAGTACGATATTTCCGATAAGACGTTTTTTGCCTTGTTCGGTGTAAATATTAAGTATATCAAGCCCTTCAATTGTTTCGTTTTCAAGCTTGTAATACTTACCCAAAAGCTGATAACCGCCGCACACTGCGACAAGTACACCGTTATCTTCAACATAATTTCTTATTTCGTTCTTGTGTTCCAAAAGTCTGTGGCAAACAATTTTCTGTTCTCTGTCCGAGCCGCCGCCTATGAACACAATATCAACGTCCGACAAATCAAATCCGCTGTCCTCACAGGTGTATGTCACAACCTCCGCGTCAATACCGCGCCACATAAGTCGTTTTCGCATACATTCGATATTTCCTCTGTCACCGTACAAATTCAAAAGGTCGGGATAAAGATGAAGTATTTTGATTTTCATTATGCCTCACCTCCGAGTTTTTTAAGTACCGCCTCTGTCGAATAAAGTGCGGTATAATTCACAAGTACATAGACAACTTCGCTGTCAGTTTCAAGACATTTTGTAATTGCGTCTGCCATATCCTGCGTCATACGGTCAACCTTTATATCCGAATACTTAAATCTAAGACTTATATCGTAAACTCTGATACCTGTCGTTGTAAGCGTGTTCAGGTTTTCGTCCGCAATTTTATCAAAATCCACGTCCCACAGCCACGACACATCACGACCGTCATTAGCCTTGTCATTGATTGCGATTATAACGTCTTTCTTACGCTTGTCCGTATTTACCGTTGCAATGGCTTGGTTAAATCCTGCGGGATTTTTTGAAAGGCTTAGTATAACAGGCTTGTTGAATTTGTATTCCTGCATTCTGCCGATTTGCGGTTTGTAGCCCGTCAAAAGTTTTGCGAAATCGTCCGTTTTTTCTCCCAAAACATTTAGTGCACCGTATACGGCAATAAGGTTATATATATTGTAAAAACCTTTGTAATTTATCACCATAGGCTGATTGTTTATCGTAAACTTCATCGGTGTGTCGAGCGATACATTCTTGACTTCAAAATCAATCTCAGGTCGCTTGAAACCGCACGACGGGCAATAAAAATCGCCGAGCTGACTGTAATGATAGTAATTGTACTTCTGTTCCTCACCGCATACAGGACAGAAACGTCCTTCCTTTGTATCGTCAAGCTGAGGAAGTACCTTTTCGGATATTCCGTAATAATATGCCTTGACGTTTTCCTCTCTGCCGAACTGAACGCACAGCGGATCGTCACCGTTTAAAACAAGTTTTAAATTCGGCACTTTTTTTATTGCACGCTTGATAATATCCGAAGTAATGTCAATTTCGCCGTATCTGTCAAGCTGGTCACGGAATAGATTCGTTATAACCATAACATCGGGCTTTACATAGTCAAACACTATCGGCGTGTACGCCTCGTCAATTTCAAGGCACGCATAGTCCGCTTTTAATTTGCCGAATATACTCATTTCCTGTAAAACGGTGGTTGCAATACCGCTAAGCATATTCGCACCGAGCTTATTGCAAATAACCTTATATCCCTTTGCCTCAAGTGCCGATGCCATAAGATTGTTTGTCGTTGTTTTTCCGTTTGTGCCGCAAGTTACGATTATCCCCTTTGACACGCATTTTTCCAAACCTTTTACAAGGTCGGGACATATTTTAAGTGCATACGCACCCGGCGAAGAAGATGATTTTTTACCTACTGTTTTTCCGACTATGGTAAGAATTTTTCCGAGCCATATCGCAAGAAGTTTTCTCATTACAGTTATTCCTTTCAACTAATATAATATATGATTATACTACACTTTCTTCCCTTTTGCAACTTTCTCTTTAAAGTAATGAGGTTTTTATGTTCTTACTTTACTTTTTTTCGTGAATGTGTTATTATTGACACGAAATAAACATTAACATATCGAAAGAATGACGTAATTATGACAGACTTTATAACGCAGATTGATTTTAATATTTTAAACGCAATTCAAAGCATACGCACTCCGTTTCTTGATACAATTATGCCACTTATAACGTTTTTAGGCAGTGGCGGCATTGTATGGGCTGTAACTGCACTTATAATGCTTTGTTTCAAAAAATCACGAAAAACAGGTATTATAATAATAGTTTCACTGCTTTTGGGATTATTCCTTTCTACAATGGGGCTTAAAAATGTAATTGCACGTGAACGTCCATATAACACCGAAGAAGCGTTGCTTACAGTTGAAAATCTGCTGATAAGCGCGCCGTCGGGAAGATTTTCGTTTCCGTCCGGTCACGCAATATCTTCATTTTCCGCCGCAACGGTTATTTTGCTGTACAGCAAAAAATTAGGTATACCGGCAATTATTCTTGCGGCTTTGATATGCTTTACAAGGCTGTATCTGTATGTACATTTTCCGTCCGACGTTATTTGCGGTGCGTTGTTCGGAATATTGCTCGCGTTCTTGTCAAACTTCTTAGTCAATAAAATATGGGAGAAAATCAATGAAAGAAAATTATCAAATAATTCTAAACAAAACGATTGACGAAATTCAAAAAAACAATACCGTTCCGTCACTTCTTCTGCACAGCTGTTGTGCGCCTTGTTCAAGCTATGTACTTGAATATTTGTCGGAATATTTTGATATAACTATCTTTTACTACAATCCGAATATTTCACCCGAGGAAGAATTTTATAAGCGTGTCAGCGAGCAAAAGCGTCTTATAAATGAAATGCCTTTAAATAGAAAAGTAAAGTTTATCGAGGGCAAATATGACTGTGAAAAATTTTATTCGATTGCAAAAGGGCTTGAAAATCTCAAAGAAGGTGGCGAGCGTTGCTTTAAATGTTACCGACTTCGTCTTGAAGAAACAGCAAAAACCGCCCAAAAGGACGGTTTTGATTACTTCACTACCACGCTTTCGATAAGTCCGCATAAAAATGCTCAAGTGCTTAACCAAATCGGTCTTGAACTTGAAGAAAGCTACAGTGTTAAATATCTATGCTCCGATTTCAAAAAGAAAAACGGTTATAAGCGTTCTTGTGAACTTTCGGAAATATACGGTCTTTATCGTCAGAATTACTGCGGTTGTATTTATTCAAAGCTTGAGGCTGACGAACGTGAAAGAGCTAAAAATAATAACGAACAGCCGCTATCTGTGCAATAAATTCACGCACGCAAGATACAGGCAAAAGCGTTATCGGTGTAGACGCACCTATATGTGTTGCGTCTATGCCGTTTATTTTTGCCATCAATTCCGAACGCAAAACGTGAAATTCGTTTGTTACAAATACGGCTTGTCCCTCGTCCATTATCAACTTTGAATATTCAAAATTTTCATATGTGCTTGTGGAGTTGTCCTCTTTTATAATTCTGTCTTCTCTTATTCCGTGATTTAAAAGGTAGTTTTCCATTGCCTGTGCCTCTGAAATTGTTTCGCCTTTGCCTTGTCCACCGCTGACTATTGCTATTGCATTTCCGTTTTTGTTCATATATTCAGCCGCTTTTTCAAGTCGTCTTTCAAGTGCCAAAGACGGTGTATCGCCTTTCAGTCCCGCACCAAGCACGATTATATAATCTTCTCTGTATGTCGCATTGTCACTTTTTCCGACAACGCATATAATTCCCGAATAAATCACAAGTACAATCATTCCGAACGTAAACAAACCTTTTATAAATTTCAAAAAGCCTTTTGTTTTGAACGCGTCGTAAAACGTACTCCATAATATAAACATAATACCTATTGCAACGGTAAATGCCTCACCCACGCCCATTGATGTGGTTGATGCAAAGTAAAGTCCGTCCGCCGAAAAAAGCAATCCCAATATAAATAATATTACTCGCATATACTGTCTCCTTATATCATTGAATATTCCATACATTCGTAATGTAACTTCGTGCCGATGTCTACACCCAACGGCAACAGTGCCATTGCTATGAATAATTCTTCCTCACTTTCAATATCCGTACGCTTTAGGTACGCATATTCCCCCTCAATTCTTGATACAATATAATCCTTCGGTTCCATATTCGACCTCCATATTTGCTTTTATACTCATATAATACATTAACTATTATATCATTGTCAATAATTTTTTATTTTTTTGAAAAAAAGTGTTGACAAAAGCATTTTTATGTGCTATTATATTATCTGTCGTCAGACGTAAAACATAATATGCGTGATTAGCTCAGTTGGTAGAGCACCTGACTCTTAATCAGGGTGTCCAGGGTTCGAACCCCTGATCGCGTACCACAAGTTGCAATATCCGAACTTTTGTTCGGATATTTTTTTGTTATGGGCTTTTTCCCATTTCATAAGCATTTTGCATTGTCCTGCTTTGCTTTATACATCTATCGTTAATTGCCACAACACATCAATTCTTCACACAAATAACTTTTTCATAACAAATCACCCTTTTTATTCTATCGTAGCTGTCCTAATCTCTGTTTAGTAAACCACTTAAACGTTGATTTTTTACAAAAAGCACGTCCGAAACGTGCTTGACATAATTTTTATACTATGTTATACTTTAGATACAAGATAAGGGCAACAGCAGTTGTCTTTGCAGAATGTAAACGTTTTGTAGAAAAATTCTACCTTAACCGTCTATTTCGCAGATAGACGGTTATTTTTTTATCTCTATAACAAGCAAAAATACAATTATAATTATAAGAGTAAATTCACTCATATGCTGCTCCTTTCGGAATAGCAGAGACAACCGCCTTGCGTCCGCTTTGCCAAACGTTATTGCCCTTTTTATATCTTGGGGTTTTATAAACCCATATATATTCTACACTATACCTCACGCAATGTCAAATTACGTTTATTTTACTAAAAAAAATACAAAATGGCGGTTTTAAACCGCCATTTTGATTACTTCAATTTTTCATTAATACGCATAAACACTGCCGCTGTCTGTGCTCTTGTGGAATTCGCCTGCGGAGCGAAAGTACCGTCGGTATTACCCGACATTATTTCTTGCTCTGACAGCCAATCAACCGCATTCCTTGCATAATCTGAAATACTGTCACTGTCAACATAATTTGCCGTTTCATTTACCGTTATATCACAATTTTTGTATTCCGCATAACGATAAACAATCGCCGCCATTTGTTCACGTGTTATACTCATATCAGGTGCAAACTCTGTATCGCTCACACCGCTGACAATTTTATTTTCTTCCGCCCATGCCACTGCATTTGCGTAATAACTGTCACTTGCCACATCAACAAAGCTTGAATTTTCCGCATACGGTTCACCCTCTGTTCTGTACAGAACAGTTACAAACATAGCCCTTGTAACGTCACCGTCAGGTGCAAATTCCGTATCGCTCACACCATACATCAAACCGTTTTCATAAGCGTACTTAACTGAATTATAGAACCAATCGTTGTTACTTACGTCAACAAACGGATTATTCCAATCAGTCGGTTCAGGCTTATCTGACGGATTAGGCACAGCATCAATCTTTTTGAACTTTGCAGTGATTTCAGCTTTTGCATTCACCTTTTCAAACGTATATTCGCTCACCTTACCGACCCTTTCGCCGTTTACGATTACGTCCTCAATTTCGTAACCCTCATCAGCCGTTATCGTAAATGTCTTGCTTTCATTTTTATTTACGGTTACGGTGTCCGGACTGATTTTACCGTTTTCGGACTGAACAACTGTAATTTTATATGTTACATTGCCGGAGTTTCCTCCTCCGCCACCGCCCGAACTTGGTTTAATCATAAGTGGACTGCTTGCGATAATGTGAGTGTTTTCAACCATTGTACCCGTCAAATTAACCGTAACGGTATATGTCACAGACGTATCAAACGTGCCGTACAACGTATATGTCTTATTATCACTGCTTGCCTTAACCTCTGTAAGTTCCACATTCTTATCACCGTTCAGTACAACAAAATTATCTGCCGTCATTCCCTCAATCGCTGTATCAAGATTAATCGTGATATGCGTCTTTCTTGCCGTACCTGCCGACGCATTCACTTTAATTTTTTCACTTGGAATATCAGTGCTGTCCTTGCCGCCCAAAACGGTATAAACATTCTGATTATCAACAGTCGCACTTACTACGCCGTTTATTTTTTCATCAGTTGTAATGTAGCCGTTTTCATCAACATTCGCCGCACCTTCTATTGCCGAAACGTTCCATTCAATTCTGTTTGCCGCCGCACTGTCGTCATTGATTTCAATAATTCTGTTATCGGTTTTCACCTTTAGCGAAAGCTGACCGCTTGTGCCGGCTTTAATTGTACTGTCACTGCACTCTTTTCCGTCAATGTACATTTGAAGTACACTGTCGTCATTGCCGAGTGCTTTGTTTGTAAGCTGTAATGTTACAGGTACTGTTTCGTTGCCGATTTCGTCTGCCGCATACACAACTATATTTTGATATGCCATAGAATTATCAAGTGTAACAGTCTTTTCAAAACTGCCGTCATCTCCGACAGTCACTTCCTGTATTTCTTGATTTTCCGCACCGATATACACTTTCGCACCACTGTCGCTGATACCCTTAACCGTAACAGTGTCCTCGAAAAATCCGCCGTTATTCGGACTGCTTATTTGCAATCTCGGAGGAAGTGTATCAACAGTAAACATATACTCCGACAATGTACCGTCTTTTGAATCGTTTTCGCCCTTGAAGGTTATTATATGCGTACCGTCCTCTAAGCCGTCAAGATTTATACTCTGCGACATAGTTTTTTCCGAAACAGTACCGTTCATTTCACCGCCGTCCAAAGACCATTCGCCGGAAACATTCATATCCGATACAAGGTCTATGACTGCATTACTGCTTTTAACCGTATCTGTTCCGTCAATGTTTACCGCATTTTGTGCTTTAAGTGTTACATCAGCCTTTTTAGGCTCAACCATTGTCACAGGTGATGACAGTGTTTCAGCGGAAACAATCTGACCGCCTGAAGATGTATTTTTATAACCCTTTAATCCTATCACATACTGCTTACCGCTTACAAGTCCGACTTGTTCGGTCTGCGTTTTTATATCCTTTTTCTCATCTTCCGTAAGGTCGTTTTCATTCACGATATTTCCGTTCTTATCCACCGTAACCGTCTTTGTATACTGACCGCCGACCGTAATCACATCACTTCCGCTTACAGTCATATTGTCAAATACAGTCGGTACGTTTTTACCGTCTTGAACTTCATATATACTTACCTTATAGCCGTCATAATTATCTTGATTTATACCTGTCAAATCAATACTGTAATCACCGCCCAATGCCACATTAAACGTCGGTGCGGACGGCTGTGACGGATTGGTATAATTAAGCTTTTTATCGGTTGTCACAACAGGGTTAGCACTTTCGTCTGTCGTTGTCGCAACAACTTTTACCGTATATTCACCGCTCGGCATATTTTCAGGCATTGTTATATTTGCACTCTTACTCTTTATGTCATTCACATTTTCTGTTTTGTACAACGGATAAACTTCGTTATTGCTGTCCTCTGCATAAATTGTAAGACTGTTGAATTTATCCAAATCTTCACCCGACCACGTTACCGTATTATTGTTCAATACCGCATTGTCGATTGTCGGCAACTTTGAAAGTGCGTATATAGTCACGCTTGACGCAATACCTGTTTTTAATTGCAATGCTTTATTAAAGTAATTTTCATCTGTAACCGTTATTGTAACGGTTGCTTTCTTTGTATCCTCATTCCAATTCAACATTGCGTTTGCATTTGCGTTGGCTGTATCGTCTGCCGTTTTTGAACTGTCTGACCATACTATCGGATAATTTTCCATTTCAATATTCTTTGCATATGTTTCCGCAATAAGCTGACTTGGTGCATCATACGAAATTGTAAGTATTCCGTTTTCGTTGTTATACTTGCCGAAATTAACCGAATGTACCGTTTTACCCGCAAGCGATGATACCGTCGCACCGTTTGAGCCGAACAATGATATATCATCTGTTGACGCCAATGTACGAATACTGTTATTGAGTTTCATATACAAGGTACGGTCTGTTTTTTCATCGTAATAAACAGGAATACCCTCCGCACTCAACTCAATAGTCGGTTCCGGTGCGTCATATTTACCGAAAGCGAAATCTACATCGCCGCCCCAATAATATGTTACACCTGCGTCAATTTTCAAAACGTGCAAAGCACCCCATATTTTTTCTGCATTGACACCCAAATCGGCAGAACCTATTTCAATACCGCCGAAAATCGGTATTTTTTTAGGAATACTTACCACTGCTGTGGCATAACCTTCCCAGAAATATTTATCCTTAACCTTATCTTTTTCCACAATTAAATGTCCGTCACCCGAAATAACGTCGAATATACCGATAGACACTCCCGCTGCAAATCTAAGTTCGGGATACCATGCACATTCAATTCCCGCATAGTCTATAAGTGTAATTCCCGCAACATTCACGTCCGACAGTGCAATACTCAAATCTCTCGGACTGATACTTACGTCACCTCTTGCGGAAAGAACATCAAACAAAGCGAATTGTCCGCTTAGCAGAAGCGTTATAGGCGGTACGGATGAGGACGGATAAATCGTTTCAAACAGATTATCTATACCGCCGCCTGCACCTTTAATCCAAAATACGCCCATTCCGTCAACATTTATACCCGGTGTAAATCCGCCTGCATAGAAATATAATTTATCCGGAATAGGTATTCCGTTGTTACTTCTAAGACGAATTTCCGCCTCCATTTCAAATGCCATCATATCGGCACTGCCTTGAACGCCGATAGTGTATTCGTTGTTCATAACCTTTAAATCAAGAGTTCCCTCAACGCTCGGAAGTCCGTCCGCATATGACGGAACTTCTACTTCGACAGACGTATTAAATCCGATAAATCCGCCGCCGAAAAGTATATCATGGATATACAAATTCAGACTTCCGCCCTCTGCGTCTTCCCATTCCTCTTGGTCCTCGGCATATCTGTCCTGTACATCTCTAAGCTGTGACGGAGTGTAATTACTGCTCGCCATTTTCAGTTGTGCAACCTCCATTGCGGAAGTTTTTCTGTTGCTCCAATCAAAGTTTGACGGAACAAGAAAATCAGGTGAAAGTTGTGCACCGAATGCGATTACTCTTTGTTTCGGTGTTTTTGAAGTGACTTCACCGTCAACTGTCGCCATCTGTCCGAACTGACAGTATCTGAATTCCATCACCATTCCCGCAATAGTTTGTGCGGTACTTGCCGCACCCGGCCACATAAGCATAATACCGTTTGTATTTGCAACGCTGTTTTCAACGTCACCTGTCTGTTCGCCCTCGTTTGTGTACTGCAAAAGTGTTGATTCGGAGCCGTTTTCAAATGACGAAATCGCACATACACCGCTCCAAACCTTTGTTCTTGCACCTGTCGTATAAACTTCGCCGTCTATATCGATATTAATAGTTTGGTCGTCCTGACCGACGTTTTCGACAGACACGGTTACAGTACCTTTTTCAATATCAAGACAATTACTGATATTTATTGTGCTTTTCGCCTTATGGTCTACCGTTTCAAGAGAAACAGCCTCTGCCTCTGCAATTTTACCGTTTTCATATTTTAACGTAAAGTCACCGCGAAGTTCAAGCAAAGAGATATTTTGAGCATTTGGAACTTCGTCACTGTATTCCTTTTCGTCTTTATACGCCCTTAGGGCATACTTGTTATCGCCGTCTTTTTCAATCGTGACAACTCCGTAAGAACCGCCTTGATATGCAATATCATCACTGACATTAAATTTCAGTGCGTCAGACGTAATATCTTTTTTAGTCGGATCTTTCATATCAAATACAATCTGATATGTACCGACCGACATAAGCTCGTCAAGTATCAAATCCGCCGTATTGTTTTCGGTATCCAAAATGAAGTTTTCCGCACTTACGGTCAACGGCTGACTGCCGTTTAAAGGCTTAACCTTTATATCGTATTCACTCTTATTTTTAAGTAAATTGAAATTCTGACCTGCAAGGTAAATATGTCTTGTTCCTCTGTTATAAACAATCTCGGGTGCGGTGCTTATAAACGAAACCCTGTCGCCTGTTGCACCCGGACAAAGAAGATATATACTTCTCTGACCGATTAAGTTTTCGGAAAGTAATTTACCGTCCGTTCCGCTCACGTCATAACAACGCACTTCGATTTTTCTGTAATCGGTAGCCGTAAGCGGTTCGGCATTAAAGTTAAACACAACCTGTCGTTCTTCATCTGCGTTAAAATCTATAATATCAACACTGAAAGGGTTTGAATATGAAGCTGTAACGTCAAGATTACCCGACAAGTCATACGGTGTTATTCCCTCCTGCGGATATACCGCAACGGCAATTTGTTTCATTTCGTTCTGCGACACGTTTTTAATTTGCGTTGACACGCTGAAATCACCGTTTTTACCGTCCGCCGTTTGCGGTTTGTATTCGTCTTTTGTATCGGTAAGCTGCATTGCTCCGAGTTCAGATGAAAAATTTATCGCAACCTTATCATCGTTATTTACGGTTACGTTTGAATATATACCGTAATTTGTCGCAACGGTATTGCCCTCACCGTTTGCCGCCACACTGCCCATATCGAAATACAGAGCATACGCACTGTCGGCAGTCAAATATTTTTCGTTATACGGATTTGTAAATGTCAACGAGTTATCAGGCTCAAAATCAAATACACTTGACGCAAGGTTGTTCCAATGTCCGAACGCTATTTGATACGGTGCGACAATTTTATTGTTAATCGACGCATTCACCGTATAAGCCGTTACGGACGGTGCTTTCGGATTGTCGTATCCGAATAATGCGTTGTTGTATGCTTCTCCGTCAGAGTTATCAATAACCGTTTCGGATTGTATCTGCTCATATGTACTGTCCTTTTTCGTCAGTTCATACACCGCATAATCCTGATAACCGAGTGCGGTATCAAGCATAACTCTTGCCTGAACACTGTCCGCACTTCTTCCGTCCGTACTCTTTACACCGTATGAAATTGACGCCATACCGTGCAGAGCCGATTTTGTATTTGCAAGCGTGACGGTCTGCGTAAAAGTCAAACCGTCAACGCTCCACGTTGCGACAATGTTGTCACTGTTTTTCACCAAAGTGACGTCACTGCTATCCTTACCCAAGAAACCGTATTTTCTTCCGAAAATATAGTCCTTTACCTCATCACCTCTTTTTACACGAAAAGAGGTATATGATGTATCATAATTTTCATCGGGAAACAAAAGATATTTATTATCATCTGCTTTGTTCAGCTTATCTCCCTCAACGGTATCTATCAGAAAACCGCCGTTTTTCGCCGAAACAACGACTTTCAAATAACCGTCGTTCAATTCTTCGTAATCCGCCTTATTCAGATTTTCGGCAAACGCGCCGATAGGCATTATACCGAAAATCATAGCTGTTACGGTTAAGGCTGATATAATCTTTTTTAATCTTTGCAGCATAGTAAACCTCCTTTTTTCATTATTGAACGTAAATTACAAATCTGTAATTGTCACGTCCCTGTGTTTGTACATTAAATGTATAATACCCCGCCTTTTTCGGAACGAATGTAATCGGCTCTGTATTATCCTTATTCTTCGCCAATTCAGTCGCACCGATTTTCATTTGACCGACTGTCTTTATACCGTTTTTATATTTAACACTGTACGGCTCGCCATTGCTTTCAACGACAATGTTCTGTGCCTCGTTTTTGCTTAGCACAATCATATCTCTGTAAATATACTCACCGTTTACGCTGACTCTAAGCTGAGTATCCTCATAGAAATAGATATATCCGTATCTTTCACTGCTGTTTCCTGCCTCGTCGGTTGCGGTATAAGTCACCCTTACCGTTCCCGTTGTCTGCGGTTTTGTGTAAGTAACATCAAGCTTGATTTTGTCCTTTTCGGTTTCGTTGTCGCTTACCGTCATATTCGCTTTAAGCTGTGACAAAATATCTTCTGAATTTAAGTCGATTTCCACCGTTTCTTTTTTCAATTTGATAGTCGGTGCTTTTTTATCCGGCATTGCTATCTGCTTAAAGTGATAATACTTTGTATTTGAATATTCGTCCTTTGCCTTTATTGTAGGATACAAGCCTGCCAAATCCTCCGATACGGTTAACTTCGTCCACGCACCGGCCGTAAGATTTTGACCTGTTGTGTCACCGTTCCATGTTACCGTACAGTTTCTGTTTGCACTCACATATACAGTGTCACCGACCTTTAAACGACCGAGTTTATCCGGTGACTCCTTACTGTCTGTACCGTCACTTGCAAGACTGAATGTAAGCGACAAATCTTTATCAATGATGCTATCAACCTTAACAACCTTTTCCGTCAGATTGCCTGCAGCGTCCGCAAAGTGATATACATATTCGCCGTTTGCGTTTATCACTCTTGTAAATTCAGTTCCCTGTTTTCCGTTTTCTCTGAAAATAACTTCTTTGTCAGCTTTTAAAGTCACTGTCACTTTACGGTGATTTTCGGACGGCTGAATTGTTTCGGTAATAATCGGTGCGTTTTTGTCGATGTTCTTAACCTCATTCAAAGTAATTTCACACACTTGACCGTTTACGGCTGTGCAAACAAGCGTCATAGTCGGTGCATTTTCCGAATATGAAATTGTAACTTGATTATCAAGTTTATATATTTCAGGAAGATAACCGCTTTGATTTTTCCATTCCGCTTTCGTGATGAGCTTATCAAATCTAAGCTGTGCCGTAACGGATTTATTCGTCTTACTGCTCTTTGCGTTTTCAGACCAAACTTCACTGATTTTATTTGCAGGTGAATTGTCTATTTCCGTAACGGCTGCTTTTAATTCACCGCTTTCGTTCTCACCTTTATATGTGTATGTGTAGTTTATAACAATATTTTCGTTGCCTGTTACTTCTATATAATACAAGCCGTTGTATTCTCCGTCACTTGTTTCCTGTTTTGCGTTGTCATTAGTCATAACAAGGTTTGTAAAGTCACTGTCCTCAGGCGGTATTAGGTATACCTTTACGGTCTGCATATCGCCCGACACGACTTTCTGTAAATGCGGCTGAGGCGCTTCGCCCAAGTTATCCGCAACAATCGGAATTTCGGTGACATTATTACAGCTGTCGACCGCAAACAATGTAAATTCCGCGTTCTTTGTTATATCAACGGTTCTGCCGTTTACACTCACTCCGTCAATCGTATCGCTTGTTGAATCAAATGTCGGTGTTTCGGCATTAAGTCCCGCTTTTGCAATAAGCTTTACACCGTTTATATCAGACACGATTACATTAAATCTGTAATGTGACGACCAACCCATTTTCTTCATAAATGATATACTGTCGCTAACTGTTTCATAGCCTCCGCCGCTTAAATCAGGAAGTGACGGATTTAAGTAATGCTTGTTATCATCATACAGATTAAGCACAAGTTTTTTACTTTGTGCCACGCCGCCCCTTACGGTATAACCAACCATTTCAACACTCGGCGGCATTGTATCGACATATTCTTCGGGCGGCTGATAATCTTTAAGTGTTACATCAAGCGTAACTGTATAATCTTCACCCAAAGTATCATTTTGATTTTTGTAATTCCTGAATGTAAATTCCGTTTCACTGTTAGGATAGAATGTATGGCTCGGCGTTTCGCCCGTTGCGGTATCAACAAGTGTTGAGCCGTTTTCATCAACAAGCTTTGCGGTTACTTCGCCGTATATACAGCCGTCAACCACATCATCTTCGTCATAATCCCATACAACTTTCGGCTTTATCGGTTTTATCTCATTATTGGTTATATTTAATATTTTACTCTTTTCAGCTCCGTTGTCCGTCCACTTCATTGTAACCTTTGTAGGCTGTGTTGCGGTTACGGTTACGTTATTTGTTCCGTTGTTTTCGATTTTTGCAAATGTGTTTCCGTCATTTTCCGTAACAGTTACGGGAGAAGTATATTCGATATTCGCCGTAATATCGCCCTTTGTCTTATACAAAGTTGACATTGTAACCTTTGGACCGTTTGCAAGAAGTGTAACAGTTACAGGTATTGTCCATGTATTGCCGAACATATCCTCGCCCTCAACTTCGTATGTACCGTTTGAGTATATCGGCAGATAGTGAGCAGACGCATAAACCGTATCGCCCTTTAATTTTAAATATCCGTTAAAGTATACCTTAACACCTCTGTCATTGCAGATATAACTGTAATCCGCTAATGAATCGTCATCAGAAACTTCAACAAATCGCGGTTCTTCATATTTAAAGTTTGTTACCAAGCTTCCGTAATTTTCATCGTCTTTGGTATACGTTCTCGTTGCTGTGTCACCATGCACACCTACAAAGTTAAACGTAATACTGTCAAAGAAAGGCTCGCCTGCCTTTTCCACACTCCATGGTCTTGTAAAGTCTATACTCAAATTAGTGGATGTGCTGTCCTCACGATAATAACCGCCCTCAAAACCCAATTCATTCGGATATTGATAGTTTTTCATAGGCATATTGTACGTTTCACCGTCTTTCACAACTGTAAAAGAGCTTTTGTCCATGTCAAGATTTTTGGCATAAAAATTATAAATATAATCACCCTGGTTGTATGTGTTAAGATTTGCTTGAGTTACTGTCAATGCATCATTTTCAAAGGTATATTTCGTTTTTTCCTTGAACTGCGGAATATATGAAACAGAATTACCGGATTCGTCTATCGCAATAAATGCAAAGTTGAGCCTATCTCTGCCGTTTTCGTCTTGTCTACAGTTTTGATAATTAAAGGCACTATCACCCTTCAATGTAACAACCTCGTCAAGTCCGATTTCATCGGCAGTCCAACTGCTGTAATCCTCTCTGTGAACATAATATACCGTTATATTACCGTTTTCGGAGAAAGCATTTTTTACGGTTGCATCAGCGGAAATAACGTGCATTGTTCCGTTGTCGTCCGTATAATTCTGCGATTCGTTCATATCAAAATCCATTGCAATCTGCGGTATACTTTCAACCATATTTACCGTGAACTCGTATATCGGCGATACATTGCCGTTTTCCAATTTAACTTGATAACAGAAAGTGTTACTTCCCTTTTCAAATTGCAAACCGCCCGTTGCCGTTACTCCGTCAAGAGTTTCTTTTGCAGGGTTTTGCATTAAGTTTATCTCGTATTCTCTTGTTAGGTCAGTAGCCTTTTCAAACGGTAAATCTTCTCCGCCATTGCACGCTTTATTCCACAAACGAAATCCTTCTGCCTTACCGATTGTTTCACCGCACAATTCTTTTGAAACATCATTGCTCTTAAGCGTCATTTTGACAATATGTGCCATATTCTGTTCTAAAGAATATCCCTCATCTTCATTACGGTCAATCTCCTTAAATTCAGCATTACCGATATTGATTGTTTTAAATGCCGTATCGCTTTCTTTTACGATTGACGGTATCGGATTAGGAATAGGGTAATATTCGTGTTCGGGAATAATTTCATATCTGTTTACACCGACATCTGCCGACGTTTTGATATTGTCAAGAAGTACCGCCGTATCGCACTTAAATTCGGCAGGGCTGTCACTGCCTGTCTGATACAAATAAACCGCAATTCTGTATGTATCCGTTCCAAGCAAGTTACCGTCTTTATCTCTAAGCGGCATTGCAAGAGTTTGACTTGCATTTCTGCTTAGCTTTGCGTTGTAAACCTCGTTGTTTTCCGAATTTGTTATTGTCACATACGATTTATCAAAGTCCAAATTATCCGTAACCCAATCGGCAACTTTTGTATTTGACAATTCAAAATTAATTCTGACATCAGTCATATCGCCGTTTCTTCTTATGTGCTTGTCATCACCCACTCCTGTGGCTTTAATAACATCTCCGTTACTGTCCTTTATTGAAGTAAATTCAAGATTATATACATTATCAAGTACAGGTGCGGTCATAACATTAAAGTCGCCCTCCGCTTGATAGGTCACTTCTTCTTCGGAATTTGACGGCTTTATACTTGCACCGCTTACAGGTGTCAAATCTGCAAACGCACTTTCAAATTTTACGTTTACTGTGCCGTAAAAGTTTTTAAGTTCATTCACTCCGTCCGCCGTAAGAGCGGTTACTCCGTCAAAACCGGTTTTATCCTCGTTGTATGTAACCGCATACCATGTGCCGTCAAAATCAAATATGTTTTTACTGTCGGCACTGTCATATACGCTTGCGTAAGTCTTGTCACCCATTGTAAGTGTTACACGCGTGGTGGCATTAACTTTATTGTCGGGATTGTCAGGTGCTGAAATTTGCACATCAGGCTTTGTATGTATCTGTGACAAATCGCTTACAACCGTATATTTTGCCTTTGCCTTTGTCAAGTCGGCATACACCTCATAACGTGAAACATTCGACTTGTTACCTTTAAAGTCTGTCGCATACACAAGCAATTCTTTTTCATATTTTTGTGCCGCGTCAAATTTAGTTTCAAAGTCAAAAACTCCGTCATTAAGCAAGCCCTCCGACCAATCACTGTCGGTCGGTTCAACACCTTTGTCTACAAGCTGATATTTAACATTCAGGCCGTCCGTGTTAAAATCGGTTATACGTACCTTTGCCAATATCTTTGCGGTATCGTTTTCATACTCGGTATTCATCGACATAAGCGCAACATTCGGTGCTACACGGTCAATATTTATATCCGTATCAACAGACTGTTCACCCACATTTCCTGCCCAGTCCTCTGTTCTGAAATAAAGTTTTGTGTTTTTGATTTCGGAATTATCGGTTTTAATATGTAAGTAATAATCTTTTACAGGCAAATCGAATTTATTCCACGCAAGGTTATTTTCATTGTTAAGTACCGATTCTTTATACTCACTCGGTGTATCGGCGGAAGTCGTCACAGCATACTTAAACGAAATTTGCTTATCTTGGTCATAGCACCACGCAAAACTTGCCGTCAATCCGTCAAAATCAGATACCGTGCCTTTTCCGTCACTGAAATTCAGCGGTATGCAAAATTCACCGCTGTTTACATCACCGGTTATTTCACCGACATTTACAGTCGGTGCGATATTGTCAAAATAAATCTGCTGTTTCGGATTTTTCGATATTTTCTGCGTTGCCAACTCATTATTATACAAATCGACTACGTTTGCCGTGTTTATTTTTTCAATTCTTATAGGCTCGCTATTATCACAAGTCATATCGGCAGTTATCGTAATCGGTTTAAACGTAATCTTCGTTGCCGTCCGCTTGTTTACACCGTCATACATATCTTCAAATTTCTCGGTTTCAAGCACTACTTTACTTCCGTTTTGAGATATATTAAGTTCTGCAGTCATTGAACTTTTTTCGCTCGTTTTAATTTTTTCCGTTGTCATTGCAGAAAAAGTTAATGTATCGCCGACACCTGCAAACACACTGCTCTTGTCAATATCTTCAGGCCAATCGCTCGGCTGTGAATATGACGTTGAATCTGCCGCTATCATATTCCCCGCAATTTCAACGCTGTCAATTTCAGGTACTTTTTTATCGACTAAAAGTGAGTAACTCGTCAAATCCTTTGTATGAATGTCAAGGCTGTTGCCGGCATAGTCCGTAATCGGAGATGTGGCGGTAAAGTATTCCGGAATTAATCCCGGTGCGTTGTCTATAACCTTAAATCGCGGTTCTTCGTTTCTCGCCAAATATTTGTCGGCATAAGCTATACCGTACATTTGACCTGTGTACTCTTTTTTGTCATACTCTATGCTCTTAATCTTCGTAATTTGATATTCCTTAACATTTTTAGGTGCGTTTACATAGAAATATATTTCATTTCCGTTTATACCGCCGGAAGTCGCAGTAAGTTCCATATTTTGAACACCGCTTTCTACGTTTGTCGCATAAAGCGTCAACGTAATCTTTCCGTTTTCAATCTTTCTCAGCTTTTCACCCATATCAAGATACAGTACAGTGCCGTTCATGCTTGCCGATTTAACAGTTGGCTTTGTTATATCGGCAAAGAACACATATGGTTTTTTTACTTTTGCATCAAATACACCTTGCATTTTAAACTTATTGTTTAACGTATCACCGCTTTGAAGTTTAAACCAACCGCTGTCCTTTTTCCCCTCACCTCGGATCATAGTATTTTTAAACGACATTTTTGCGTGATTACCTATCAAATTAGCGCCGAACCTCATCATAAGCTGACCTGTCGCTTCCAATTCGGGAAATACGGAATTGTTTGCAACGCTGTCTTTAAGTTTAAAACTCGTTGACCAAAATCCATTATCGTGTCCTCTGAAGGTCGAAACGTAAGCCATACCCATAGTTTCAACCGCCTCATTGATTGAACCCCAGTATTGATAATACGCATTATCCACATCACATCTCTTGAACAACATTCCCGCCGTCAATGTCAAATCGGTTGCCCACCAATCCGACATATCGCGTGTGTACTTATTCATAAGTTTTTTGTTGTTGTACGTTTGCTCATTCAATATAGGTACTTTTACTTGATTTGCGACACTCATAACATCGCTGTCAGCCTTTGCAATTTGTGCGGGCATAAGTGCCGCCACAAATACAATACACAGTAATGTGCTTATAAATTTTTTCATCTTCTTTCCCTCCATATAGTTTTTTAATTCATTTTAAGTTCTATCATTTCGGTTGTTATACTGTTGTTATATATATCGGTAAGCTCATAACAAATATTCGTGTCATACTCGCCGACATACTCATAACCTACAGTAATATCGCCGTTTACAACGATTTTATCACCATATGAGTACACTCCGTCATATTCACCGTCATATGTATAGTAATCGCATAAAAATTCCAACGTATCGCCGTTTTTAAGTTGCTTAAAGCCTTTTTGCGGAACTGATATATTTTCTTCTTTGCTGTACGGTCTGTAACCTGCCAAATAACCGTCGGGGTGCTTTTCGTCCCAATAAATCATCATTTCAATCTGCTCGTTGCCGTTAAGCACCGCAGGGACATAGCCGTATGTGTATCCGTCCTTTACGTTCTCCGGCGTTTCGTATTCAAAGTAAAACGGAACAACCTGACCGTTTAATGCAACCCAATAATAATCGAAATCAACCATTAAATCACCGTCATCGTCAAATTCATACACATTGTCCGAACCCAAGTCAACGTAACCATCGCCGTCATCAACATACACCCATACATTAATTCCGTTTATTTTATCCCATTCCTCGTCCGAAAGCGACAATGCAAAATAATCACCCTTGTCCTTTACTTCCAACTCATCTGATACATTATAGGTATCGTAATTTGTATTGTCATACCAAGAATAATCACTGTAATCATTCTCACTCGAATAATTCATCTGTCCTGTACCCATAATGCTCAAAAATCTATCGAAAAAGCTGTTGTAGCCGTTATAACCGAACTTATCTGTTTCTGTTTTTATTTCCGCATAATAGTCGGGATAGTCATACGGGAAATACATTGCAAGTCCGTTCGAATTGTAAGACGAACTGCTCGAATACTTAACCGCACTTCTAAGCACCTTGCCCAGTTCCGTATCACTCTTGCCGCATTCTTCAAGATATGATTTTATATCAATCTGTTCATACTCACCGTCACCGAATGATTTTGCATTGTATCTTGCCTGTGATATTACGGAATATCTGCTGTCCAAAACTCCTTCTTCCTGCTGCATTGTTTCGCATAGCTTTGAATATGTATAAGGAATTTCTCTCAAATCTACGATTGAAAGCGTATTTGAATCAAAAAAACTCGAATCAGGACCGTTTATATAGTCCTCCACAATCTTCTTACCTATTTCGACAGTCGGCATTGACGTATTGTCAGACAAATTTTTAAGCCATTCACTGTAATACCAACCAGTTCCCGGCTCATATTCTTCCGATGCAACAAGATAATCCGCATATGGCTCAAGCATATATGCCGTTTCAATCGTACCCATAAGGCACGCGTCAAAGCCTACAATATCAAACTTAATTCCGCTGTCTGATAGAGCATTTCCTATCTGCGACAGCGACAGCATATCATCAGGATACATTTCGTCATATCCGAAACCAAGTGCCGTACCACCGCCATGATTCCAAAGCACAAGTTCGTATCTGTCGGCAGGATAATTTGCGGCAGACCATTTTATAAAATCGGTCAGTGTATTAGGAGACGTCATTTGTGTTTCACCCAAGTTCTCCACATTCTGCAATTCACCGTTTTTAATTATATGACGTTCCGTTTTTCCGTCACTTATGCTTGCATTTTCCCACTCGGCCGCTCCGCCTGTCTGTAATGTAATATTAATATTATCCGCATTTGCCGCCGCCATTTCGGCAATATCTTCACTCGCCGCTCCGCCGTCACTTTCAAGGTCAGAACCTACCATATACACCATAAGTGTAACTTTATCCTCTCCGTTGCCCTTTATGTGAGTATAATAATCACGCATATTCGGAATATCGTAATTAACCGTTTCATACTCCTCCGACGGCATAATCAAAACCATACAAAACAACACAAATATCATGCCTATAAATATTAATAATGCAATTCCTATTTTAAATAAACACCCTTTTTTCTTTGCCATAATCTCTCTCTTTCAAAAAACATCCCCAATTACTCCAAAAGCGACAGCTAATGCTGCCGCTTTTCAATTTTTGCAGTACTGATAAAATGCACTTATATTTTATATGGAGTCCAATAAAATATCGGATTTTTTAGGGGACTGTTTTAAATTTCTAAATCAATTATTCTGCGTCAACACCTGCAACGGCAGCCAAACCATCAGCCATTTTTGACATAGAATCTACCAACTGTAGTGCCTCGTCTTCATCTGTGAAATCAGTCTGTTCAATATCGCCAATTTCTTTGATTACGTCGGCAGCTTGATTTAGAAGATCAACTGTTTCTGCATCTGCCTCGATTGTACCGTCATTTACAGCGTCTGCAACTGTTGTATGCAGTTTAACAAGGTTTGAATAGATGTCTTGAAGCTGTGCGAATGTTTCATCATCGATAACAGTATCAGATGATGTTGTATCGTCAGAAGTTGTTGTTACGTTTGATGTTGTTGTGTCTGATGATGTATCTGCATCACTTCCGCAACCTGCTAAAGCTGTTACTGACATAGCGGCAATCATTGCCATAATTAAAATTTTCTTTTTCATAATATATATTTGTCCTTTCATTTTAAAAAAATTATTTTTATTATTCTGCATACTCTGAGCCGTCTTTTGGCTTAAGTTTTCCTGTTGCTATCATAATTAAGTCGATAAGCCACCAAATTCCGAATCCCCCACAGGTTATTAATTTTAAAATACCTGTACCTATGTAGCCAAGATAAAATCTATCAATTCCAAGTTCCCCCAAAAAGATAGAGAGAATTAATGCTACTACCTTTGATTTCATTCCATTTCCTCCTTTTAACGTACTTCTTAATTAATATGCATCGATTAAGAAATTTATTCCTCTTTTTTATATTTTTTAAGCCAAGCCCCTTTTTTCCAAAAGAACTTTAAGCTTTTCCCCTACTTCTCTGGTTGCTCTGTTTAGGTCAATATTTTCTTCATTGACTATATCATACATTCCGTTTGTAAAAGCATCACCGATTATCTCTTTCGCCAAACCGCCTGCACCGCTGTATATTTTTGAAATTGTAATCGTTTTTGAAGTTATAGCAATTTGGATTTTATATTTATCCACAGCAGGAAATTGAATACATCTCATTAATCCCGAACCCGTAATCTCAGGTTTGCCGACAGAATATGTTTCGTCTTTCATAATCTCATAAAGTTCATCATATGTAATCTTATCCTTCAGCTTAACTTTATCATACCCCTTAAAGACATCTTTTGCTCCGGACTTAAATGAATCAAAAAATCCCATCTCATATCTCCTTATATTCTGCTGTATCTCATTGCTTTCTGATAAAATTATAATATACCGAAAATCAAAATTCAATAGATTTTGCATCAAACGCATTCTGCAAGTTTTAAAAGCAATTTTCCGCACCGAAACTCAAGTTTATTAACTGAAACTCAATTTTATATGTTGAATTATTATTTTTACAATGATATAATATAATCAGAGTATATCGGCAAAATGTTGACAGCTCTTAAATCCATAAGGCGGTGAACACGATGAATATTGCAGTTGTTGATGACTTAGCCGTCGGCAGAGAAACGCTTGTAAATTACCTTAACGAATATTTCTCCGAAAGAAATATGAACGTTACAATATCCGACTTTTCCGATGCCGAAAGTTTTGTCACGCAATTTGAAAACAACAAATATAATATAATTTTCTTTGACATATATATGCCGGGTATGAGCGGAATTGAAGCTGCAAGCACTGTACGCAAAACAGACAGTTCGGTTGAAATCATCTTCCTTTCCACAAGCAATAACTTCGCTTGTGAAAGTTACAGTGTAAATGCTTTTTGTTATCTTGTAAAACCGATAACAAAAGATGCAGTTGAGTCACTTATGCAGAGATATTTTGAAAAATACGAAGAACCTTCAAAAGCATTATCGGTTCTGTACAAAACAAAACCCGAAATAAAACTTAAAATAGCATATGATTCGATAATGTACATAGATGTTACAAACAGAAAAGTCCGGCTTCATTTGAAGGACAAGACGATTGAAATTCAAAACACATTTTCACAGTGTGCGTCAATTTTGACAGAAGACAGCCGTTTTTCAAACTGCTGTAAAGGATTTATCGTAAATTTTGATTACGTCAACACTGTTTCGGGCAATGATTTTTTAATGCAAAACGGAGATTATGTTCCGATTAAAAAACGTGAAAATCAACAGGTAAAGAAACAGTATTTAACTTATGAATTAAAAGATATTATAAGAGAATAAAGGTCACTATGATTACTATGTAAAATAAGCAACGCGTTAAGACTATTGCGGTAATTTTTATTATCGCAATAGTTCTTATCTCTTTGACTACAGAATTTTTATATATTTTCAATAACAAATATACATACAGCAAGCTCCAGCCCGAAAAAGGCGTATTGACGCTTTCGCAAGAGGAAATTGACAGCAATTCGTTTCACTTTCTTATAAAGGATTGGGAATTTTACGAAGACGCACTTCTCACTCCGACATATTTTAAAAATCAAACTTCACTTCCGAATATGAAATATATTTCAATCGGCGATACTGAGTCAGCGTACACAAGCCAAACAAAAAACAATATCTTTATCGGAACATACAGAATGAAAATAAACTTCCCCGAAAAAGAGGGTTTTTATGCACTTGAAATGCCTCAGGTTTACTCGGCATATGAACTGTACATCAACGACAAACTGTATTTAAAGGTCGGCGATACACATAATTACAAAGCACAAATACAAAACCGCTGCACATTTTTCAATGCCTCCGGCGAAACATATATAACAATCGCCGTCAAGGACGCATCCGGCATTAGAGCAGGAATTACGTCACCGCCGACACTCGGTAAACCGTATTCAATTAATATCACCAGAGCATTTAAATTTCTGATAAACAACTTTATCATGACATTGATATTCTTCGGTGCACTATTCTCGCTTATTCTCGCACTTAGCGGCAAAAGCAATTATTCGTATATGTTCTTCTTTATGTGCCTTACATATGCCGTTTACCTAAATCATCCGCTGATCAATTTGTGTTTCTCCATGGGCGGTAATTTTTCATATGTATTTGAGTATTTTTGCACGTACTTTGTGTATTTGATGGTTATAATGCTCCAAAACAGGCTCTGCAATTTGAACAAAAACGTAAGCAGTATTTCCGAAATATGCGGTTCGGTATTCTGTGCAATCGCATTTGTATACGGTATATTTACACCTTATTTAAGTGCACCGTTATGTACTTTCCTTTCAACCCTATGCAATGTGTTTGAGTGGTTAGCCGCAATTTATCTTGTCGCAATAGGCACTTATGCGGTCTTTAATGATATAAAATACGGCAGAATTTTTCTGTTCGGCAATGTTTGCTTTGCTGTATCGTTATTACTTTACATTATTCAACCGCTTTATGATTCGATTTACACCGACCAGTCGGTTGAAATAGGTATACTTACGATTTTGGGCTGTCTGTACTTTGTATACTGGGCAAGTATTATAGATAATTACAGACGAAATATTGTTCTCGATGACGAACGACGACTTATGGAACGTCAGATAAATCTTTACAAGGAAAACTATGTCCACATAACCGAACAAATCGAAGAAACACGAAAGCTCCGCCACGATATGCGTCAGCATTTCAGAGTAATAAGCGACTTTGCAAATAATCGTCAATTTGATAAAATCGCAGAATACCTCGAAGAATATTCAAGCGAAACAAATGACACAGTACCGCTGTTTTTCTGCGAAAATCTTACGCTTAACGCTCTGCTCCACTTCTATGTTTCTTCATCGGCAAAAAATTCTATCGACTTTAAAACCTCGGTGTCAGTCCCTAACGGACTGCCTATGAGTGATATTGATTTTAGTATTTTGGTCGGTAATCTTGTCGAAAACGCTATGGAGGCTTGTTCTAAGGCACCGCTTAAAAACAGGCGAATTGTGCTGAACTGTACCGCTGATAAAAACAAATTGATTTTAGATTTAAAAAATACGTTTGACGGCAACGTTAAGAAAATCGGTTCAAAATTCCTGTCGTTTAAAAAGGGTATGCACGGCTTGGGACTTGAATCGGTCAATGCCGTTGTTGACAAGTATCACGGTGTTATGAATGTTTCAAATTCAGACGATATATTCATCGTCTCGCTTGTTATATTCTTCTAAACAAAAAGCCTGCAAACGAAACGTCAACAGCTCCAAAAATCAAATCTACAAAAAATCCGACGCAATCAATACGTCGGATTTTTTAATTTCTATTCTCGCCACATCATTATCCGTTATACCCTCGCCGATATTCGGCACAAATGCCGAATACGCCATATCCACGACAAACAGGACTACAAGTACGACACATATAATCTTCTTAATTTTCATAGGAATTTTGCAAAACAGATGGTCAAGTGACGGTGCTACAAGGTACACCGCCGCACAACCGCCGAGTGCAAACACAGCCAATCCCTCAAGGCAAATTCTGCCTTGAAAATTCATAAAATATCCGCTGTAATCCCACCAACGCATACCCTGAACTTTTTCAAGTATAAGCGATGTAAAATACTCTATTACACCGCACAGCACCATTGACAAAAGGAATGTCAGCCACGGTTTGTTTCTGAATTTTTTTAACACAATCAGTACAACCGTACCGCCTACGCCGTAAATCGGCAGCCACGGTCCGTGTGAAGTACCTCTGTTGATAAATTCACCTCTTGTAAACAGGAACAATAACACTTCCCACAGCCAACCTATCATTGCAAATGTGAAAAATATCAGTATCAATGACGATAATCCGTAATCACGTTCATAATCTTCCTGTATCCACTTCTTGCCCTTAGGCACTGTTATGAAGTATTCATTAATAGGATATATTCCGCTTGTCACTTCACTTTCAAGCAATTTATCGCACAGCTTGTCCGCATTTCCAATATCTCTTTCCTTTGCTTTTTCACGCAACGTCATATAAAGTTCAACTGTCGTCATACGTTTATACGGTTCAAGGAAAAATACACCAAAAATCTGAAGTGTAAGTATATTCAATATATCCCAACCGATAAATGACAAATCAATCAAAAATGCTCTCCACTTATACCCTTTCATCATATCTTCAGAAAGTTTTATAGCCTCTTTTGCACTCAATTCGGGATTTTCCGCAATAATCATCGGTACAAGTTTATATGAATAAATCTTAATAAATCCGCCGACTATCGTTAAGCACCATAAAAGTGAATACACACTTCTTACAAACATCACCCATGCAATATGCAGTGCCTTTTTTATAGACCATGGAAACAATATTCGCGAAATTCTCGTGCCTGTGTAGACTCGAATTTCAAGCAAATACCGATACAGTCCGATAAGCAAAACCTTCGTAAAAAGAATGGCTATAAGCAAATAAATCAACGAGCCGATTGCAATAGTAACACCGGCACTCACTCGGTCGTTAAACACAATTTGATTTACCGAATTTAAAACACCGTAAACAAAGTTACCTGCACCCTCGGTATTCTTCGCAAACACCGACAGTACACCTCTTGTCCAATGCTGTGCTCTTTCACTTTCCTCACCGCTCTTGCCTAAAAAGTTATCGACAACTTCCGTATTCGACATATCGGAATTGTGATTTTCCGCAAAAAGCACCGTTCCGTTAAGCTGGTCGAAATAAGTATCTTTTAATGTCCTCACTTCTTTTAGCGGGTTAGTAAAGCTACCCATAACAACGGCCGCGATAAAGCACGTTATAACAATGCCGATATAATTCCGTTTAAAAGTTCCCCTTGCCTTTTTCTTTAAATCCCTTATCTTCCACATATTTATATACCCCCGTTTTTCGTCTTATATATTTCTTGCAGTATCCGCCACGCATTTTATGTGTGACAAATCAATGTCATTTGACAACGTACAATCCGCCCCCGGTATTGTACCTTTTTTTTCGACCGTATTTATAAGTTTTATTGTTTCCGATTTGATTTCATCAAGCGTACCGCTGTATAAAACGCCGTTTTTTCTGTTGTCAAAGCCACCAAGCACGCATATTCAACCGCTAACTAATCTTATATATAATTATATCTCACAAAATATTACCTGTCAAACTTAAATAAATAAAAACAAATTCCGACCGCATCCGCGATAAACCAACCAATCGGAATTGACCACCAAATACCGACTACACCGATAACACGCGACAAAACATACGCAAGCACTACTCTTATTCCCAAAGAAATAACCGTAAGCACAACCGACATACTCGGTTTATTTATAGCTCTGTAATATCCGTAAAGCATAAACAAAATACCTATGCCGATATAGCAAGCCCCCTCTATACGCAAATACTGTACGCCGATGTTTATAATCTCCGTGCTTTCGGCATTTACAAATATCATCATAAGCGGTTTTGCGAAAATAAACACAATCGCACTGATAAAAATACAGAACAGTACAACACTTTTGAGTGCTTTTTTAATTCCGTCTTTTATTCTGTCATACTTGCCCGCGCCGAAATTTTGTGCGATAAAAGTCGAAAACGCATTTCCGAAATCCTGTACAGGCATATATGCAATGGTGTCGATTTTCACAGAAACGGCAAACGCCGCCATAATTTGTGTACCGAAACTGTTTACAATCCCCTGTACCATAAGTATGCCGAAATTCATTACAGACTGTTGCAGACACGTCATTCCCGACAGTATTGCTATGTCGTATGCCGTACGTTTTACAAACTTTGTATCTTCATATTTTAATCGAAGTTCGGGATAACGAATGTACACATATATCATAAGTCCGATACCCGAAATATACTGCGATATTACAGTTGCAATCGCCGCACCGCGTATGCCTTGCTTTAATACCAAAACAAAGTACAAATCAAGACCGATATTAAGTATCACAGATACGCACAAAAACACAAGCGGAATTACGGAATTACCTATTCCTCGCAGAAGATTAGAAAAATAGTTGTATAGGAATGTCGCGAAAATGCCTACAAATATCCACCTCAAATATTCGCTCATTATACCTTGAATGTCATACGGCACTTGAAGTATTTTCATAATCCGGCCGCAAAGGTAAAATGACGCAAATGTCAGTATGAGTGAAAATATTCCTATCATAACAAACGAAATAAACATTCCGTTTTTCAGTCGTTTTATATTTTTTTCGCCGAATGTTATTGAAAAAAATGCACTGCTTCCAAGACACAATCCCAAAATCACCGATGTTAAAAATGTCATCAGTGAATATGACGAACCGACCGCCGCCAAAGCATTGTCGCCTATGTATTTTCCTACTACCCATGTATCGACTAAGTTGTAAAACTGCTGCATTACGTTACCGAGCATAAGCGGTATCGCAAATGCCCAAAGTTTTTTATTTATGTTTCCTACCGTCAAATCTTGTTTTGATTTCACAATTCAAAACTCCTTCTAAAATTATAAAAGGCTGTACACAAATACAGCCTTTACACATTATGCGTTTTTGTCATATAAAAATTCAATTTTCTTGCCTTGTTTGCGTTGTTCCACGCAGTCGTCAACAGCCGTTCACCCGATGAACCTCACGCACCGATAGCGTCCGATAAACCTTGCATAACGTTGTTTAAAGTTTCATTTCTTTCTCCTTAATACTTTATAAACAGCCAATAATACTATTATAAGTAATGTTAAATATTTTGTCAAGAAAAATAAGATTGTTGGTGATGGTTTCATCTCATAAATTACACCTATTTTTCATATATATGCTATACAGAAAGGTCGGTGGGAGAATGAAAGATTATATCGAAAAACGGGCTGTCGAATTGGCACAGTATATTGTAGAAAATAACGCCACAGTCCGCAAAACTGCCAAAATTTTTAATATCAGTAAATCTACTGTGCACACCGTAGTATCTATCCGTGTCGGTTATGTTGGGTGATTGATTATTTGACAGATTAACAAAAGAGGCGGATTGATATGCCAAAGCATTATGAAGTGAACCCCAAAATTTAGACAAAATTAAATATTAACTTGCTTGTGAATGAGTTCGGTATTGTACCGGACTCATTCCTTTTAGTTTTAAAGAAATTCTTTCATTGTTGTAATAATCAATATATCTTTTTAATTCATCTATGAAAGCTTTGACACTTTCAAATTTTTCACCATAAAACATTTCAACTTTTAATCTTCCGAAGAAGTTTTCCATCGCACCGTTGTCCATACAGTTTCCTTTTCTAGACATACTTTGTACAATATTGTGTTCTGATAGTAAACGTTGATATTCCGAATGTTGGTATTGCCAACCTTGGTCAGAATGGAATAATGTTTTCGCATTAGCGGGCAACTTTTTGAATAAACCATCAAGCATTTCTCTAATTTGCTGCAAATTTGGACTTAATGAAATTGAGTATAAACGGAACCTGATGATGGCTTTCTGCCTTCGCCTGATTGGTCAATATTATTACCTACCATTGCACCATTGACATAAATATCACATCTCGCTTTGCCGTTTTTCTTAAAAGTGATGTTATAGAGTCCTTCTTCAAATTCACCTAATGTTATGCCGTTATTGACATTCTGTACATTTTCATATCTGTAAACAGGTACAATCTCCACCTTATCTGCACCGATTGTTTCTGTATAAACTTTTTCACTGCAAGGCACACGATTTTTTCTCAATAATTTTCCGCCTTTTGAAAGTGTAATTTCATATTCGGATACATTGCCGCCTGAAGGCAATGTACTTGTATCTATTGCTGCCATATTGCCTGACACATCAGCAACAATATTTTTTCCCGTACCTGTTCTTATAGAATTTTTTGATGCACTTATACGAGTTGCAACCTCACTTGTGATATATGACGCAATTTTTTCACCTAATGCCTGCTTGTAATGATTATGGTCAGGATACCAACTCTGCACAAGCTCTAAAACATTTTTAAATCGTGCCGCTTCCGCATCTGCTTGAGTCAATGAATTAAAGTAATTATCACACCACGCACCAACCTCAATAACCTCTAAGTTAAGTTCTGATGCAACTGCACGTAAATCGCTGTTATGCGCATCGTCATATAACGAATTATCATATTTATATGACCTGTCACAATGGAATACACCGTTTGAATACGCTTTGGAATATTCTCTGCCGTCAGCAGTATCAACCGGGCCTCGAGCTGTTGCAGTAAGTATTATTGGAATACCGCCTCGTTCAATAATGCCTTTACAAAAATAATCTTTTATGAGTGTTTTATATGCTCCCGACTCATTTGACACTTTGTTCTTATTGATACCCATATTAACCGTTACATAATCGCCCGGACAAATATTTAAAAGTACCCTGTCAAGATAGCCATCGTTATAATATTTTGCCGAGTCTGTACCTGCGTATCCGCAATTTACAAAACTGCCTATATTATCAGGCAAGGTTACATATTTGGCATCTATGCATTTACCCCAAGTGTATGAGTTATTTTCGTCAGTATTTACTGTTGAATCTCCTATGGCATAAAGTGCAGGCTGTGCGTTTGCCGCTTTTGCTTCTGCTTTTTCAACCGTCAATCCGCTTATTGACGCACCGCCCGGAATCGTTATATCCAAAACGCCGTCGCATACAACAGCGGTAAATGTTTTTTCGTTTGTTGTCCTTTTTACATCTGCCGAAATATTCGGTACTTTTTCGTATGAAATTTTATCTGCTGTGGTATCTATTGTAACATTATAATTGCCGTTTTCAACAAGCACATTAAAAGTATAATCACTTGCTGATGAAATGCTATTATCGCTTATGCTTAATCCGCTGCCATCAGTAAAACCATATTTTGCAGTTTCACTGTATTGACCACCTTTAACTGAAATACTACCCTCCACATTTCCACTGCCAAAACTGAATACAGCTTTGCCGTTTTCAAATATATTCTCTCTCGGCGGGTCGGTAGTGTCAGGTTCATCTGTCGGAGCTGTCGTTGGGGACTCTGCTGTTTCTGTATATTTCACAGAAGCTACCGTTGCTGATTTTGCTTTTGTGAAAATATAATATGTAGTTCCTGCTGTACAGTCCATTGATACAGTAGATGAAGAAGTACTTGTTGTGCTACTGGCCGCAACAAAAGTTCCTACATTAAGAAATGTGGAAATACCCCAACGTCCACCTGTTGCATTTAATTTTCCTGTTGCAGACAGCGTTCCATTCTTTGTTGGTGTATATGAAATATAACGTGTGGTGCTTTCACCGCTTGACGTGCCGCCTCGCCAATATACACCGCCTGTTGAAATGCTATCATCACCGTTATCTGCAATAGCAATAGTAAGACCGTCATATTTTTCAGTAAAGCCTGTTTTAGTTGTCGTTATCTTGTCTGTATACTTTGAAAAATCCCACAAATATGTTTCTGAATTTTCAGTGTTCTCCGCTTGAGCATCGATATGAAGTCCGCTTATAATATTTATAAAAATACTAAACATTACAATCATCGATACAATTTTTTTGTTCTTCATAATTGATTGTCCTTTCTGTAATTATTTTTATATTTATATTCTACATCCTGTTGTTTCTTATTTCAATACAGCAAAAGGCATTGTTCAAAATAAACGTGTAAAAGTTCATAATAAATCGTTAGCTTTCTTGACATTTTTTTGGTGTATGATAAAATATTAAGCGGAGGTATTAAAATTTTTCATATCGTCTGTCAGTGTAAAGGTTTTTCTGTACCAACCTGTACCTCCATCAAGAAATCCAGTCGTCTGTCCTGCTCTCGAATTTGTATTAAAATTAAGTCCTATTGACCAATCGTGCGGAAGATTCAGCGTTTTCCACGAGGAATCATTATAATTCTTGCTCTCCGCACTGTTTACATCACTTTGTATAAATTTCCACGAATCATTAAAATCAATGCTTCTTTCTTTGTTATCCGCCGCGCTTACCGCAAAGCTACATAATAGAGAAATCAACATAATTATGATAGCTGTTTTTATTTTTAAAAATTTTTTCCACATTATTATATCTCCTTTACTTTAATCTCACATATATCTTGTTTTAATCCGCTTGATTGTGTAGTTATTTTGATAAATCCTTTGTCTGTTACCTTAACCAAAAGCTGACATAAGCCATTAAATGCACGTCTTACAGGGATTTTATCACTTTCATGGCTGCCCGGATTTCCGTTACCGCATCCCAAGAATTGTCCGCCCTCAACAGTAAAGAATATTTGATTATCCGCTGTCGGAACAGTTATACCGTTTTTATCGGCTATCCTTACATTTATAATTGCGGTTTCTCCAACTGCGATATTGTCCTTGTATGGCATAAGCTCGATTTTATACGGTGCATCAGTTGTCTTAATCGTCTGTGTCATAACTTCTTTTCCATCTTTATATCCCTTTGCAGTTACTCCACCTGTTTCATAAACAACATTTTCCCAAGTCAGATACCAATTACGCTCCATTTGCTTTTTACCATAGCTTTTGCCGTTTACAAACAATTCAATCTCATCAAGATTACTGTAACAATATACATTTATCTTTTCGCCGTTTTCAAAATTCCAATGCGGGAATATGTGCAGTGTCGGCTCATCTGTCCACCAGCTTTTATAATAATAAAAATTATCCTTTGGAAAACCGCAGTAATCGAATATTCCGAATTGTGTTGATATTGCAGGATACACAAGCGGTGTAGGCTCTCCGCGATAGTCCATTCCCGTCCAAAGAAAAATTCCCGCAAGGTAATCACGCTCGGCAAAATATTTCCATTCACTTTCACCAATATCTTTCCTCTGTGCTTTTTGTGAGTTCTTGCACTTTATCCCATTGTCATCGTCAAGAATATAATACTGTCCGATTGTTTCATTTGTACTGTAACAGCCGCGTGTACCACTATTTGAGCTTGCCTCGGTTATGATAATCGGTTGATTTGGCATATGCTTATGATAATCGTCCCATGCCGTCTTACAGTAGTTAAAGCCCATAACATCAAGATTTTTTGTAACGTCTACATATTGTTCTGCGTTGTCAAAGCGTTCTTTCCCATTCCAACATACAACCGCTGATGTTATGTTTCTTGACGGGTCAAGCTTTCTGATTTCTGTTTTCATAGTAACAGTTGTTCTTGCTGTTTCTTTTCTGTGCTGTGAAAATATTTCCTCATTCCCTATACCGTACAAAAATACGGACGGATGATTTCTTGCGTGTTTTACCATTGTTCTAAGACATTCCAAGTCCTGCGGTGCACTCGACATTCTACGTGTTTCATCAAACACGAACATACCAATCCTGTCACATATATCTAATAACTCATCTGTCGGCATATGATGTGCACTTCTATATGCATTTGCACCCATACTTTTCATTTGTGCTATTCTATATTCAAACACATTCTTATTCTGTGCAATACCTAAGCCCGCATGGTCATGGTGACAACACAAGCCTTTTATTTTTACATTTTTTCCATTTAGGAAAAAGCCTTTATTTGCATCAAAATAAATATCTCGTACTCCAAAATTTGTTGTAACTGTATATGTTAATTTTCCGTTAGCATAAATATTAGTTTTAAGGCTGTACAAATACGGATTTTCTATATCCCATAGCGTAACATTATTAAGTACAATGTTTTGTTTGCAAAAAGTATTATCCCAAGCATATGACAACACTGTATTTTCGGTTTGGACGATTTTCTTTTTATCTGCATTATATATAATCTGTTCAACTGTGACATCACAGTCATTCAGCTGCTTGTTTTCAATTTCGGTTTGTACATTCAAAACTGCCGATTTTTCTTCTAAAGCAACATCTGAATATATAAATACACCGTTATATGCAGCTGATATATTCTCTTTTATTTCAAGCCATACATTTCGATAAATACCGCCGCCTTCATACCACCAGCCTTCACGACCTGTCGCATCAACCCTAACCGCAAGCAGATTTTCACCGCCGATATTTACAAAGTCGGTAATGTCATAATAGAAACTCGTATATCCGCTTTCATATTTTCCTATATAATATTCATTGAGATATATTGTACAGTTGCGGTACACTCCGTCAAAATGTATATATATTCGCTTATTCTCGCAATCCTGTGGAATATCAAAGTGTTTTCTGTACCATGCAGTACCGCCCTCCAACGAACCGCCGGCAAAATGACGGCTGTCCATGCTCTCCATTTCGGGGATTTTTTGCATATCAGAACCCTGCACTTTCTTTTGTGTATAGTCACCTTCCACCACAAAATCATGTGGAATATCCACACTTCTCCACATACTGTCATCAAATGTTTCTGACACCGCTCCAAAGCTGTATGCTCTCGCTTTTGCCCCACCCCAACCGTCTGTGCTGTTTTTAGGGAATACGTCACCCAAAAAGAATTTCCAATCATTATCCATGTTTATACGCATAATCTATCAGCCTTTCAGAAATATTTTCAATAAGCGGCATAGCCGCGTCATTCAACATTTTCAGTGAGAGATTATACTCTCGCTGAAAAAAATCAAGCAGAACTCACCACCTATAGAGGCGAGGAACATCTTAATTTAGTTATATTTTAATTATACTATTCTTTTATTTATATACAATTAACTATTCTAATCTTTTCACGATTTTTATTGATGTAAACTAAACAATTTATTGATTTTTTAGCCAAAAGTATATATAATATCTTTGGGGGTATTATCATGAACACAAAAAAGAGATTTATATTTGACGATTTTAGAATATCGCAAGAAAGCATAAACTACGGTTGGACTATGCCATATTCGCATTGCCATGTAGCATATGAAATATACATATTAAAAAGTGGAGAAAGAACGGTTACAATAGAAGATATGGAATATACTGCAAAAGCTATGGACGCAACACTGTTTTCTTCTAATACTTCTCATAAAAGCAGAGGAGATACTCCGTTTTCAGGAATTTGTATCCATTTTTCAGAGAGGTATATTGATTTGTATTTCACCACCGCAGCGAAAAAACAGCTTATGAAATGTTTTAAGCACAAAGTAATAAGTTTAAGTGATACTGATTTTGAAACAATACAAAGAATTTCCGACAACTTTAAAGAAAACGCATCAAACAATTTCTTAATTCTTGCGTTTATTTTGGATATTCTAAACCGTTCCGTTAATTCAGTGGATTTAGGAGTATCTGCAGGCAGTGAAAAAAAGATTAAAAAGTCGCAGAGAGTAATTGAGTATGTCAATGAAAATTATGTTTATATAAAAAAAATAAGTGACATTACAGATATTTTTAATCTATCTGAAAACTATGTTTTTCAGATATTCCGCAAAAACTATTCTATGACACCGAAACAGTATATAAATAAACTTAGGATTAATAATGCTTGCCATAGATTAAAATATGAAAAGAAAAGTATTAAATCAATAGCCTTAGATTGTGGCTTTGATAGTTATGAGCATTTTATAAATGTATTCAAAAAAGCAGTTGGCTGTACGCCAAGCGAATATAAAAAAATGTTTTAATGGAGGGTGTGAGATTACTTCTATAAATTAAACTTGTCTGCGGTAAAATATTCCATCCCAGAAGGGTGAGAAAAATTATAACAAGCGCATGAATAAAATCATTTCTTTATATCAGGATTAAAAAAATCATTTGAATCGGACTTTTCATAAAATCTAATACTCGCATAATCACTCACATTAATGCCCATATTCTTTTTATAAATTTCCCACTGATTATACTCGCCCATACCAAGGTGTTTTAATATATCATCAATATTTTCCCTTGTTTTCGGAACAACGCAATCACTTATATACAGCCTTACGCGGCCATCCTCCACAACGTCGGATATTTTCAAAATTCCAAACAGACCTCTCGGATTAGGATTTTCCCTATCCTTTAAATATGCTTGAAATTTATCTGTTTTCGTATTATATTCCAAATATCCCGTAACGTCTTTATTCCGCCACACTATCTCGTAAATCTCTAACATATTCAATCCTCCACATTACAAAGTCTATAACTTTTTCCCACCAAATATCTTTTAGCTCAATATTATTTATATCCGCATAAACCAATTCGCTGTATGTTTTCTTTACTGCCATAATCCTATCTGCAACTTGGCTTCTTTCAATATTCAGATTAATTGTCGGCGCATATATTTTAGACATCTTCTGAAAAATTCTTTCCGCCGCATTAAATCTTTCCTCATACAACGGTGCATTACAAAGACAGTATTTATATGCCGATTTAAAATCATTTAACATTCCTTTTATATCATCATAAAGCAAAGAATACCCATTATCATATATAGGCGATAATTTAAGCTCACCGTTATCCGACATAAGAAATCCTATATTACTGTTATGTCTGTCCTCATTCATTATAATCAAATCAAATGCCAACAGATTTATTAAATTATTTCCGCAACCGGTATTTCTGCAAAGCTTTTCAAAGTCAATATTACTTTCATCTTCCGCATATAAGCTTGCCAAATATATTAACGTTTTTCCGTTTCTGAAGTCGGGAGAACTGCAAACCAACGTTCTGAAATTCTTACCGTATCTAATTCCCTCCATACCAATAAGACTTTGCTCCGCTACATTTAATCCCATTAGCTTGCCTATTTCATAACATAGCACCTCAATAACAGGTTCAATTCCCCACTTCTCAGGAAAATCACGAACCTGTAAACGTCCCGATTTAACAAAATACACTATTCCGTCTTTCTGATATTCAGTTTTAAGTAAATTACCCTTTAAATTACTGTGTATTGAAAAATTGTTTCTTGTAATGCTACTCATTATAATATCCTCCGATATTGATATTATATCAAACTATATAGTGTAAATGGCGAAATAAAATTCTACCGCAAACAAACTAAATATACAACTAATATATCACAATGAAAGATGAATTGCAAATGAAATTGGTTTGACTAATAAATACGTTCAAACGCATAGACGAAGAATTTGCTATTCTAATCTCAAAAATAACGAAATTAAACGGTAAATTATAAACAAGCCGAATTTATCAAATCAAATCGACAAATTCGGCTTATTTTATATGAATGTAGCTTATAAACTAATTACTCACTGATTACAGGTCTCATATTTTCGAACGAATACCAATATGTAATAAGCGAATTTTTACTGCGTTCTGCCTTTTGTGCCTCCGACACCTTTGCAGGTGTGGTTGTTAAATTGACAAGTGTGCCGTTATCGTCATATTCCGCTTCTATTTTAACGCAAGGTCTGTTTGTACTTTCTGTCAGCACTCTTACAAGCTCTGACACAATACCCGGTGCAGTTCCATAGCCGTTAAGTATTAAATCGCCCGCAAGCTGTGATCGTCCCCCGTTGCCGTAATGGTTATGGTCGCCGAAGCAATCCATAATTGCCTTTGCCGCCGCATCCTCGTTTTCATAACCGTTCTTTGCATAATCCGCTACATATTCGTTAAATGCATTGTCAGCGTTAAGTCCTATATCAATAAATCCTAAAATATCAGGATCATCCTTTCTTTCCTCGTAGATAACTCTTATGCCTAAAGAATCATACGCATCCTCTCGACAGCCGTGGAATGTATGTGTTGTTTTATCATATACATATTCGTAGCCTTCAACGCAGCCGTGCGGGGTATAGCTTGTAAGTATTACTTTTGCACCCATTGCAAGACACGCATCAACATAATAGTCAAGCGGAGCCTTAAACTGCGTACCGGACATTCCGCCCGGATTTGTCCCCATATTTCCAATGGTGACAATATCGCCCGGTCTTATGTTTATCAGAATATTATCAAGCCAGCCCTGTGTATAATATGTTTTAAGATTTCTTGAACCCTTACCGTTATTATGATAATCGGCAAGTGCGGTAAACTCGGGATAATTGGCTTGATCACGTGCTAAATTATATGCGTATGAGCCGCTGTTGCCGATAGTTGAATCGCCGACAGACCAAATGTTAGGTTTTTCGGCGGCAGTCTTTTCAACCTTTTCTATTGATATATACGCAACCCTTGCACCTGAGAATTTTAAATCCATTACATCATCCACAACCGGAATATCATATACTTGTTCGGTTATTTCTTCTGTTTTTACAGTATATCCCGTATGTGTTGTCCCCTCTGCGGCAAGAGTTCTTTCATGACCTGACAGTGCTTCACTTACATATTCGGACACCAAATCACCACTAAAAGCAATCTTTACTCTGTAATGTTTTCCTTTTGTAACCTTAGCTTTAAAAGTGAAATCACCCGACAAATAATCAGATTCTGCATTATCAATACTTGGTGTGCCTTCTGCTTTTGCACTTCCCTCTATTCCATAACCGCGTGATACGGTATAAGTTGTTAAAGGATTAATATCCGTATAACCCTCTGTAACACTTTCATCCGCACCACTTCCGAAGTCAAATGATAAACCGTGAACTGTGACCTTAACACTTCTTGATAATATTTTGCCGTCACTGCTTTCTCCTGTGGCTCTTACGGTAAACACACAAGGAACAGCTGCCGATGTAACGCTTATTGTACCCGCTGATGCGTCAAACGATATACCGTCGGGAAGATTATATTTATTGACATTATTTTTGTCATATATTCCAAGCGATACATTTCTGTTCAAATCCATACCATCACCGTTGATTACCGCCGCACTGTATTTAGCAGTATTTACTGATTTTTCATCAAGCGGTATTGCAAGGCTTCCTTGTGATGATGTAAACTTTATACTTTCAGCCGAGTCGGTAATATTGAGCTTTATGGTTTTGGTATAGCCGCCGATATTCACCTGAACAGTTGCCTCACCGGCTGATGCACCCTCACCCAGAGTTATTGTTGCTTTGTGAGAATCTACTACATCGGGAGTTATTATAATGTCTTGCATATCATCTTCTAAGATTGACCATTCTGCCGCACCTGTTATATTATATCCTTCTTTGCTTTTTACCGATGCAGATAATGTTGCAGTATCTTTGTTTGGAATTGACAAAGTTTCCTGTGAAATATTGAGTGTATAGGTTGAAATATCCGCAGCCGGATAATATGCTCTATATGCATCAAAATCAACCGTTCCTGTCTGCTTATTTGCAAAACCGATTGAGTAATATGTCGGCTCCGAGTTTTCAGTCCACGCTATGCTATCGGTTTCACCGACAAACTGACCGTTTAAGTCATACACCTTTACAAAACAACTTTCGGTAGTCTTGTCAGCCGACAGTACAATTTTATACCATTTGCCCTTGTTGACTGTAACATCAATATCATTATTTTTTATAGCTATGCCATTTAGCTTTATTGTTGTTCCGTCAAATTCAAGCGTTACAGGCGTTGTATAGCCTTCCTTATCCGTCCAATACGGCTGTTTTGATGTAAGTGTAATACATCCATTGCCATTAAAGCGTATATTCTGCTCAAATATAATTTGTTTTTGCGGTGTATCTATTGAATTTGTGAACATATGTGATTTACTCGATGTTGGGCAATTAATTCTAAGGAATTTGTTATTCTCCTCTTTCATAATAACCGCATCACCGCTATCTGAACCGGACATACCCCAGCCGCCGACCATAATATCGTTACCGCCGTAAGTGTCCTTTAATGTAGTATATCCAACAAGACTGTCGGGATATTCGTCAAAGTCGGATGGGTAGCCTGCTTCAGGCAAGATTTGGTTATCTGCCATGCTCTTATCACCTGTTGCGGCAACATACATTGACGCTTCGATTGTTTCGCCGTTATATGTCACTGTGGCATTTAGCTTACCATAAAAATTAAAATCGCATTGTCTGAGCATAAACAAAACCTCTGTCGCAGTGTTCGTATGCTCGGCAAACTCGCCATAGCTATCGCAATATTTATCAGTATCGTTTACAGTTTTAAAACCGTCTATATCCCACTCAATGTTAAAATCGTCTATTCGGCTGTCTATCGTATCGGCTGTAATAATCGTTCCGTTCTGACCTGTAAGCGTAAGTGTATATTTGTTTTCCGCCGCAATGTCGGGACTATCGCCAAAGGTCATTATTTGATTACCTTTTATTTCAGCAGAAATTATTGGCTCAATATATTCCGTATCTTTTTCATAAATTGCCGTAAATTTTGTATCGGCTGTAATTTTATATTCCTTTAAATCATCAATCAGATTTTCAGTGTCATCATTTACTTGCCACCCCTTAAATATATATCCATAGTTTGTTAAGTCCGGAATATTTAACGGACTTGTATTTTCCTTTACAGTTTCCTCAGATTTTTCTCCCTTTACATCATACGTTACTTTATAGTATGTGTTTCCGGCATCAAGCGAGCTGTCATATGAGCGGACTAAAATATTATCAATACCGAATGTCACAGTATTCTTTCTCGCCTCACAAATCAGTAATTTTCCGATTTTTAAGTCTGTCGTACCCATAGGGACCTTGTTATCAAAATATACCGTTTCACCGTCATGACTTGACAATGTGATTGTCACATTATGCTCTGTAAAATCCATAATCGCCTTTGCGTGTGTCCAGCCTGATTTATTCGTCCAATCTGTTGTTGTATATGTTTCCTTAGAACCATCTAAATTATTTATGATGAGTTTATCGCTATTCTTAGGTTGTGTAAATGAAAAGATATAATTATTTCCGCTGTAATTTGCATTGCCTTTAGGGTTGCCTGCTGCAGAATCAAGTAATACAAGCTGATTTATATTTTCATTTCCTGTATTCGTCATATAGAAGTCAAATTCGATAACTGCTTTACCATTTTCCGTTGTCTGAGCGTCAGAATCGAAGGTATAGTATGCATTTCGTGTTCCACTTCCGTTTGTATTTGCAAATTTGAAATACTTATTGATACTGTTGTCTTCATCTGTTGCTATTGACATATCGCCCGGAGCATTTGCAGACGTCCAGCCCATTGTATCCGTTGCACTTTCAAAATCAAGCGAAAAATATTCCGTCGCATTTGAGGTTATAACAAACGATATTTGCAGTAGAAGCGATATTGCTGTTATCACTCCTAAAATTCTTTTAAGTTTATTTTTCATCACTTTGCCTCCTTAATTGTTATTGAATTATATAACGGCTTCATTCCGTCCTCCCACAAGAACAGCTTGATATATGAGTCAGTATCTGCACTTAAGCTGTCCGTCTTTATCGTGGAAGTGCTGTATGCAGCGATTGTTTCTTTTCTTTGCTTTACAGATTTTAATTTTCCATAGTTATCATACAAAGCCATATACAATGTTAATTCCTTTCTGTCTGCATTGTCGTTTGTATATACTGCCTCGGCATATACCTCTGCGCCGTTAAGCTTATTTACTGCGTTGCCCTGCATATCTTTCAGTGTAATTGAATCTTCAATATGCTCATCCGGAACATTAGTATTTAACCTACCCTCGATAACCGTACCGTCATAATTTCTTGTTAAATACATATCGTCTATCCTTACATAACAGTTTGCCGGTGAGTCTGAGTACAAGCCAATCTCACATTCTCCGTTTTCAATAATAATATCCTTTACAACGACATCTGTCCAATTACTCATTTTTGATTTTAGAGAAGCTGTGTAGTTCTTATTGTTTGTATTTGCATACAATACACATTCATTTTGTCCGCCGCTTGACATAACGCTTGCTCGAAGTGTATATATACCGTTTGGCAAATCTTTAATTGTTTGTTTAATTCTTGCGGTATAATCTGTGTCTGCACTTTGCTTTGCGGCATAGTTGCCGTAAAAACGTCTTGCTTTTACATTCCCGTTTACCGAACCGCCTGTACTGTCACTGCATTCCCAACCTGTCAATGATTTAACATCAACTCTGTCGGCATCAAATTCATTGTTTGCAATATAATTATTTCCGTCGCCGATTGTCCACTCGCCTGTTTCTGAGTTTAATTTCCATTGACTTAAATCGTTGAAATGAGGAGTATATCCGTCCATTGTCAGTGGAACCCACTGATTATATCCTATACCATGTGTTCCGAAATCACACCAACGGTCACCACAATAAATAACCGTGTCCTGCTTGCTTCCGTGAAGCGTATAGTAAAATCCGGTTTGTGAATTGTGTGCATAGCTATACTTTGCACCCGGCATAATGTACGGAAGATTTGAACTTGATTTTGAAGTATCAATATAATCCGGCTTTAATTTGTAATCGCCGAGTATATCTTTTGATTCAAACACATACACTCTTGAACCACGCCAGCCGTATAAATCTGAACCGGTAAAATAATAATGGTCTTTGTATTTAAACATACAGTCACCCTCTATACCGCCTTTATCTTTTTGTTTTATTGTACCATCTTCATCAAAATATGAACCGGTAGAACCGTTCAGCTCTTTTATATTATCAAAATCAAAGTCGCAGTAATCTTTTGCCGCGTCCATAGGCGCAATATAAAGGTGTCCTCTGCCGTTCGCGCTTGAACATATCATATAACCTTTGCTGTCTTCATCATAGAACATTGTTAAATCACCTGTATCACCATTTGCGATAACAGGAAGTGACGTTCCACCCCAAAAATATCCCTTTTCTGTTTTAAATGGGCCTTTCGGATTATCCGCACTTGCGATAATCGTTCCGTTAAACTGTGATACAAGAACATATTTATTTGCCTTTTCGTTATATACCACACCGCATCTGCCTGCCCAACCACACCATGATTGACCCAGAGTTTCAAGCGTTGCGACATCGCCTTCATATTTCCAATTTACCAAATCATCTGATGTGTAGCAAGTGTATGCTTCAAAAGCAGGATGCTCAACCGTTTTACCTAAAAGAGGGTCAGTCGCATACGTTACAGCCTCTTTATAGCGAACGCCGTACCAATAATATTTATCATCATTAGGGAATTTGAATATACCACCACCTTGCGAATATAGGATATTTCCGTCTGTATCGGTATAGAAACGGTCGTTTGTTATAAGCTGCTTATCTTCTGTTACTGTTACAGTACATTTCGCTGTTTTGCCATTTGATGTAGTGGCTGTTATTTCCGCTGTGCCGACTTCGCCTGCGACAATAACGCCATCATAAACCTTTGCAATTTTTTCATCACTTGAAGTCCAAGTAATTCTGTCATCCGCGTTTGACGGCTGAATATTTGCATTTACTACGGTTGTTGCACCGAGCTTTGGTAAAGATACATTTTCTTTATCAAGTGAAATGCTTTGAGGTTCAGCCATTTCCGCTACCGTTACATTGCATGAAGCCGTAAGCTTTTCGTTGTCAGCCGCCGCTGCGGTAATTATTGTTTCACCAACGCTTATAGGAGTCACAATACCGTTTGATGAAACAGTTGCTACATTCTCATCTGAGGACGTCCATTTTATTTGTCGTTTAACTGCTGTTTCGGGCAGCAATTTGGCTGTAAGTTCGCCGTTTTTACCGCCCGATAGCAGTGAGAGAGAGGCTTTGTCAATAGTTATATCCTGAGCCGCCTGCAATACAGTAACGGCGCAGTCGGCTTTGAAACTGCTGTCAGCCGTTTTTATAGACACCACTGTTCTGCCTGCCTTTTTCGGTGTGACAAGACCTGTGTCGTCAACGGTGGCTATATCCTCATTTTCGCTTATCCATACAAGGTCACCATCATTTATTCCCTCTCCGAAAATAGAGTAGGTAAGTCTTTGAGGCTCGCCGGAGGTAGATAGAATAAGCTCGTTTTTATCAAGTGCAACGCCGCCGTCATACATTGTAAGTGCGAGCGTTGCGGTTTTCGGGTCTATGTCAAGCGTCTGTGACGAGTTTGAAAACGCGAATTGTACTTTGCTTTCCACATCTGCTTTTACCTTGCCTTTTACATATTCACGAATTGTTTCGGTTGATATTTGGTCCGTGCGCGTTTCGCCCTGTTTAACCCCCTCCGCCTGATACATACTTTTGTCAAGTGAAATCGCCTTTATTTCGGAAGCCGTTGTATCGGCGTTTATTGTGATGTCGGCTGGATATATATCATATGTTCTGCCACCGCTTCTTGACGAGCCGTTATGTACGCTTACGGTAAGTGTGGCGGATTTTATGCGTTTCGCTTCTGCCGCAGGAACGGTAAATTCAAGAACGCCCACTCCGCCCCAAGAATTTGATTTGGTATTCCAGTTAATATTTGAAATATCCTCCTTGCCCGCATAGTTCACTATCGTCTGCGTAACATTTCCGTCACCGTCCGTCAAGTATGACGCGCTTTGCGTACAGGCAATCGGTGTCATTTCCTCGTCAGCGCTGACAACTGCTGTGGTAAATGACGATACGATAATAGCAAATACGCTCATTACACTTATCAATTTTTTCAATATCATTTTCCTACCTCCGTTAAAATATTATTTTTATTATAGTATTTTATCATATAATAATATATAGGTAAAAATATATATTTGCCGTAAAATAATCAATTTTTGCTCTTTAATCTTGACCGAGAGTATATGAAATGATATACTTTTAACAGGTGATTTTTATGATGTACGAAAAAGAATGGGAAAACCCGAATTACAAATTTCTTTCATATGATGTGGATAATCTGAATTGGAATATACATTACCACGAGTCTTTTGAGATTTGCTTTATTATTGACGGCGAAATAAATATTACAATAGATACCGTATTATATAATTTAAAACAGAATGACAGCGTAATAATATTTCCACGTCAGCTTCATAGCTATGAAACGGAAAAAAGCTCAAAAATGCGTGTAATCACTTTTATGCCTGATTTAATCCCCGAATTTACAAACCGCTATCAAAATATGCTTCCCGAAAAAAATGATATTAAGGAGATTTCGAATTTCAAAAAATATTTTGACGCGAAAAATATTTTTGAGCAAAAGGGCTTGTTATATTCTATATTCGGAATTTTAGTGGAGAGTACGAATTTTAAAGAAGCCGCAAATAATGAGGAGTCACAGTTGCTCATTAAAATTTTACGATATATTGAAAAGAACTTTAAAACTCCCTGCCTTTTGCAGACAGCCGCCGAAGAATTGTCTTATGGGTATTCGTATCTATCGAGAACCTTTAAAAAACGTATGGGAATAAGTTATACGGAGTATTTGAATAAATACAGAATAAACCGAGCATTGTATATGCTCAGCAATCAAAATCATGTGCAGATACAGCAGATTGCGGAGGAGTGCGGCTATGACAGCCTATGCAGCTTCAACCGCAATTTTAAGCATTTTACGGGTCGTACACCGCGTGAGATGATAAAGTGTAATGACAACCAAAAATAGCATTCAGACATCATAACAGAAATATATCGGAACGGTTGTATTTGCCACAAAAATATTAATCTCCTATGGTTATCCTGAACCAAAGCTTTAACAACAGCAGTTATAGTTTTTCAGAATATGTTAAAGTGTTGGAATATAGGTGAGTTTGTTAATACACTATATTCCAAAGGAACATCTGATAACATACTTCAATCTAAAATTTATATTGATTTGAAAATATGAAACAAATATGATATAATATTTGTAAATAGCTTATAGAAAGGCAGGTATGCTAAATGGAATACAAACCACCATTTTCAATTAATGACGATATAATAAATTTACTTGCCAAAACCAGTGAACTTGTCGGACAAGTAAGTATATTGCATAAAAGCAGCAGTCTAAAGCTAAGACGTGAAAACAGAATAAAAACAATTCACTCATCTCTGGCTATTGAACACAATTCATTATCATTAGAACAAGTTACAGCGGTTATAAATGGTAAGCGAATTTTGGGTGCACCTCAAGAAATCAAAGAAGTACAAAACGCATATGAAGCATATGATATAATGCTTACACTCAATCCTCTTAGTATTGAAGATTTGTTAAAAGCACATAAGCTAATGATGAATGATTTAGTTAAAGAAAATGGTCGTTTTAGAAATGGCGGTGTCGGTATTTTTGACGGAAATAAATTAATTCATACCGCTCCTCCTGCAAATTATGTACCTCAATTAATCAGTGACCTATTTGAATGGTACAAACAATCTCCATTGCATATTTTAATTAAAAGTTGCATTTTTCACTATGAGTTTGAATTTATTCATCCGTTTGCAGATGGCAACGGACGAATCGGTAGAATGTGGCACACACTATTACTTAGTCAATGGAATAAATTATTCTCTTGGTTACCTATTGAAGAACTTATAAAAGAGCGACAACAAGAATATTATGACGCTCTCGCTATCTCAGATAACAAAGCTGACTGTACTGTATTTGTAGAAATGATGATGCAAATAATATTCGATGCCCTAAATGATTTAGACACCACCGACCAAGTTAGCGACCAAGTTAGCGACCAAGTTGAAATACTGTTAAATTGTATGGGAAATGAAGTGCTATCTGCTACTCAGCTTATGCAACGATTAGGACTTTCACATAGACCTACTTTCAGAAAAAATTATCTCAATCCGGCACTGAAAAACGGACTCATAGAAATGACTATTCCCGATAAACCAAACAGTAAAAATCAAAAATATCGTAAAAAATAAAGTCTATTATGTAAAAAAATAAAGCAGAGAATAACAAAACGTATTCTCTGCTCTATAATTTTTATGTATCCGTATCCTCACCGCAAACTTCTTTAATAACCGTGCGGGCAAGGCTTTTTGCTATTGCGGTTGCAAGAACGTCCCGTATGTGTTCTTTTATCCGCTCGTCTACTTCATCTATTGTTATAACTTTTTGTGACTTGTCCAATGTACCTCCCCCTTTCCGTGATATGTTATAATATGCAATGCAGATTAAAATAATAACAAAATTATCATATATACTGTGCCACATGTGACATGATGCCACACTGTAATATGCCTATAAACCGCATAAATACTATATTTGACACACCTGTCACACTTGGCACACTTAAAATTTATTTATTATTTTCAAACTTTTCGCGGTCGAATCTCATTAATCCGCTTCTTGAACCGTTAATAGTTTTTTTGACTTTATGACGCCCGTCTTTAGCAGGTATTAAATACCCTTTTTTAATTAATTTTGTTTCAAGTTCTCTTTTGGGCAAAGAAAATCCATCATCTGCTTTCCGCAAAAATTCATTTGCTTTTGCATATGCCGCTTCCCAGATAAGATAAATATAAATTCCATCATAATAACCAATACAATTATTAGAACAAGATGCTATATTCTTCTTACCCTCTTGTATTTCTGAAAGTGAAACCTTATTTGAGGCTCTCATTACATTAATAGTGTCAACAAAAAGTTTTGCTTCATCTTTTGAATGAAGTTCTTCTTTTTGAAGGTTGATTGATTTTTCAATGGCAGAATTAAAAATTTTTCTGTATTTTTTAAGACGCTTAAGGGATACCTTATACTTATCGTAAATAAATTCTAAAAACATTTCAAACCCCGCCTGCATCCATGCAACATTTTCAGGTATTCGATTATGAATCTGACCAAGTTTAATATTTTGTTTTCGGAAATTTTTAAATTTCCATTCGAGTGATTTCATATAAGACCATTTTTCAGAACATATCCAACCTAAATAGTCTGTAACAAACCTCACAAGGCAATGTTTTTGTTTCTGAACTTTGGACAAGTTTTTTTTATCAATCTCACCAAATTCCAGTTTATACAGAAATGCACGCGCTATATCCGAACTATCGGTTAATGGCTGAAATTCAGCAGTAATTGCTGACAAACAACACGGTTTACTATTTTTAACCGAATCACCTTGCATAACGTTTCTACCTGTATCATCGCCGACAGCTCGTGTAATGCTTTCGCATTTTTTCACAACTTCATCATTTCCGTATTTAGATGGTGCACCGTCATCAAGCAAGCATAAAAAAACTGCGATATATTACTTTTATCAGTAATTATATCGCAGTTTTTTATTATAGTGTCTTAGATTATGTTGAAAAATTCTCTGATTTTGTTTGAGATAGTTGAATCAATAAAACCTTTCTGTGCCATGTCATCAAGTATATCACATGTTTTTTCATGCGATAATCCTTTCTTATATGGTCTGTCCTCGGTAAGCGCTTGATAAATATCAATGCAAGCCATGATACGTTCCGGCTCATTTAATTCATCAGCAGTTTTTCCAAAAGGATATCCTTTTCCATTTAACTTTTCATGGTGAAAAGCCGCCCAATCTCGTATTTCCTCAAAATCATCAACATCTGATAATATACGATACGTATACCCAGCATGATTTTTCATTTTTGAAAATTCATCATCCGTGAGTTTATCTGGTTTTTCCAAAATCTCATTGCCTATTGCCATTTTACCGATATCATGCAAAGCGCCAGCCAAATACATTTTTTGTGTATTTATTGTGTTAAATCCCGTATAGTTAGCAAGCAGAGATGCTTTTTCAGCTACTCCAACAGAATGCCTGCTGGTAAAAGAAGATTTATAATCTATAATATTTGCAAAAAAGTCTGCAACGTTTTTACATGTTTCCCAGTCAAAAACTTGTTTTTTTCTTGGAATAATCCCCCATAGATTTGTTTCAAAAGAATCATCACTTAAACACATAAAGGATTCTTTTGTGAATGCATGACGAAAAGCGTTCACACATTCGGAGTCAAATAAACGATCCTTATTTTTTGAAAGATACTGACATATAAAATTCCATCTCTGCCCATTAAAGTCCTTACTGTTTCCGATAATATCAATCATATCAGCCAAATGAATTATCCTTGCAAACAATGGAATTTCCCGCCATGTCTTTTGAAATGGACCGGTTCCATCCGCATGCTCATGGTGATATAATATAGCGTTTGAAACATCTGTTTTAAACGGAAGTTTTGAGATATTTTTTTCACCATAAATACAATGAAGATGTTTTTTCTCCTCTGATAAATTATTTTTGATATAAACATCGGAATGATTTTGTAGTTCTTCCGAAATATATTGGGTTAGGGCATTATCATGCAACAAAGCACACATGGCTAAATCTTGTAACGCATCACTTTTGATTGACCAATATTCAGCCATACGTACACTTATATAAGCCACTCTTTTTCCATGTTTATTTTTTACATTTACAAGTTCTGCTTCGATGCAGTCCAATGCATAAGAACAAGCTCCTACCAATCCAACAATATCTATACTAAGTGGCTCTACTTTCATATATATATCCTTTATAATCAAATTAAGCTTCTGAAAACTGATCTTTTCCTACAAAACATAACGGACATTCAAAATCCTCCGGAATATCCTCCCATTTTGTACCGGGTGCAATACCACCTTCCGGGTAGCCCTTCTCCTCATCGTATTCCCATCCGCAAACATCACATATGTATTTCATTCGTTGTTCCTCCTTATAAATATATTAATGCACAGCCTATATTGCTGTTATATTTGTGTTATTATGTAATCTTAATATGCATATTCCATTTTATTCTATCTGCAAAAGTTTATAGTTCAATTTTTTCTATAATTTTTTTCAAAGCATCAGCTGATTCCTTAAGCTTTAATGCTTCCTCGCCATTCAAATTGATAGGTACGTCTGACTCAACACCATTTGCACCTACAATAGCCGGCATACTCAATGAAACTCCGTCAATGTCATATATACCATGAATCATGTGAGATATCGGGAGTATTGATTTCTCGTCTCTCATAATCACTTCACAGATTCTTTTTACAGACATCGCAATTCCATAATATGTAGCATGCTTTTTATTTATAATTTCATAAGCACTATTCTTGACCGCTGTCGCTATTTCTTCCGTATTTTCCTTATGCTTGTAATGCCCACGCATTTCACACATTTCACTTAACGGAACACCAGATACATTGGCTGATGACCATGCTACAACTTCACTGTCACCATGTTCTCCTAAGATAAATGCATGAACACTCCTGCTATCCACCGATAAATGCTCACCAAGCTTATATCTTAATCGTGCACTATCTAACACTGTACCCGAACCAATAACTCTGTTTTCCGGAAGTCCTGATAACTTTATGGCTACCTGAGTAAGAATATCTACCGGATTAGCGACTACCAACATGATACCTGCAAAATTCCTCTTTGCTATTTCAGGAATAATTGACTTAAATATTGCTACATTTTTATTTACAAGATCAAGTCTTGTTTCTCCCGGTTTTTGTCCTGCTCCGGCAGATATGATAACGATTGCAGCATCAACAACATCATCATAATCACCGGCATATATTTTCATTGGACTGGCAAATGGTATTCCATGACTAATATCCATCGCTTCACCATCTGCTTTATCCTTATCTGCATCAATAAGAACAATCTCTGTAAATAATCCACTTTGCATAAGAGCAAATACAGATGCGGAACCGACAAAGCCACAGCCTATCATTACTGCTTTTTTTGAATTAATCGTTTGTTTCTTCGTAATAATCTCCCCCTTAATAATTTTCTTCATGCACTTCAAAATAGCTCTGTGGATGATTACATACCGGACATACCTCCGGAGCCTTTGTTCCTACCACAATATGTCCGCAGTTACGGCATTCCCATACCTTAA